>Ga0209381_1000621_pt1 | contig 80053 bp, 64 predicted proteins | sample DewCreD2012metaG_FD_184111 | JGI IMG/M metagenome (GOLD analysis project Ga0209381, IMG submission 184111) | Hot spring sediment bacterial and archeal communities from British Columbia, Canada, to study Microbial Dark Matter (Phase II) - Dewar... ... | reverse complement strand
AGCGATGTAAACAAATTGTTCCCTAGAAGGATACACGCAGTAACAGCAGATGGCTTTGTATTGAAGATAATTACGTTCATATTAGCATACATGTTTACTAAAATTGAATACTAGCAACTTGAATTAATTAATTAACTTACTTCATAATTTTGTGGACAGAATCACTAAATCTAACTACAAAAAGCGTGGTTTTAAAAACAAAACGATAATTTTGCTGTGATAAACAATGAATAGTATGTCACTTTCATTCAACCCTAAAGATTTTGACAGTATTATTGTAGTAGGCGATAGGGTATTGATAAAGCCCAAAAACCCAGATGAGCGTACTAAGGCAGGCCTTTTGCTGCCACCAGGGGTACAGGAAAAGCAAAAAGCCCACAGCGGCTTTGTGGTTAAGGTCGGCCCAGGTTACCCAATCCCCATGTTTACCGAGGCCGATGAGCCCTGGAAAAAAAGTAGAAATGATGCAAAGTACTTTCCTCTACAAGCCCAGGTGGGCGACCTAGCCGTTTACTTACACGAAAATGCTATAGAGGTTGAGTTCAACAGCGAGAAGTATGTAGTTGTCCCTTTCTCGTCAATTTTACTACTTTTCCGTGACGAGGGGCTACTGGAATAATCGTTTTAAATGGGAAAAAACTAGCATAAATATTTTGTTATGTTACATTTTCATTTATATTTGCGTGAGTATGTTTGTGGATGTTTGATTTAATGTGCGTTTTGAATAACTTGAAATATACTAATCAGTAATACCAACTAACTATGAAGAAAACAAACCTAATAATCAACATTTTGTTTGGCGTTGCCATTGTTGTTCTTTTTGTTCTCTATTTTGCCATGGGAAATAAAAGAGGTGAGGTTAAAGGAACCGAAGGGAATGCCGCATTAACCGAACAATTTACTGCTGCTTGGGTTAACATGGACACCCTTATGAATAGCTACGATATGTACTTTGACATGAAAAAGGAACTTGAAGAAAGTGGTAGAAAAAAAGAGGCCGACCTTAATGCGAAGTCACGTAGCTTTGAGAAGGAAGCTTACGATTTTCAGGATAAGGTACAAAAAGGGTTATTAACCCGCTCCGAGGCTCAGCAGCTTCAAACCAACCTTGCTGCCAAAGAGCAACAGCTATACCAGCTTCGCGATGAGATGCGCATGCAGCTTGCCGAAGAGGAACAGGTTAAGCTCCGGCTAATTCACAATAGCATTACGGAGTACCTTAAGGAGTATAATGCCGATAAGGGTTACCATTTAATTCTCAGTAATACATTCGGTGGCCCACTTCTTTACGGAAATCCCGCTAACGATATCACCAAGGAGGTACTTGAGGGCTTGAATAAGAAGTACGCCGAAACCAAGAAAAAATAATACCCACCTATACTAAACCTAAACCAACCCGAAACCCTTTCGAATGTTTTTCATGAGAAAGGGTTTCGCTATTTTTGTAACGCTATGTGGGTAAACTACTTCGCCAAAAAGAATTTTTCGCCCAGAATTGATGCTAACCCTTCGGTTAACCTGGGGATTTGCGTTGTGATTCCCTGCTACAATGAGCCAAATCTGCTTAAATCATTAGGTTCACTTGCGGCTTGCGACTTGCCTGAGTGCGATGCTGAGGTAATAGTTGTAGTAAACTTCCCCGAGGGTTCAGGCCCGGAAGTATTGGAAAACTCCAACAAATCCTTTAATGAGGTTCTTGAGGCAAACCATTTGTGGGGTAGCGGGCGGTTGCGTTTTCATGCCGTTAAGGCATTTAATTTACCTCGCAAACAGGCTGGCGTTGGATATGCCCGCCAGATTGGAATGGACGAAGCAGCCTACCGATTGCTTAGCGTTGGTAGGCAATCGGGGGTTATTGCCTGTTTTGATGCCGACTCGGTGTGCATGCCAAACTACCTGGCTGAGCTTTATGGTCTGTGGAACCAATACCCCAAGACCCATGCATGCTCCGTTCGGTATGAGCATCCCCTTACTGGCAATGAGTTCCCTGCGCAGGTTTACAATGGCATTGCTGCCTATGAGCTGCACCTGCGTTACTATAACCAAGCCTCACGGTTTGTTGGCTTTCCGTTTGCTTACCATACCGTTGGCTCATCAATGGCATGCAGCGCTCAGGCTTACATTAAGTTTGGCGGTATGAACCGCCATCAGGCTGGTGAGGACTTTTACTTTCTTCAAAAGATAATCCCCCATGGACATTTCAGGGAGCTTAACACCACCTGTGTTTACCCATCGCCAAGGCCATCGAACAGAGTACCCTTTGGCACGGGAAGAGCCATGAGCAAGCTGATTTATTGTAATGAACCCATATCAACATATCACCTTGAATCGTTTCTTAACCTTGAACCGCTATTTCGGAATGTAGCTTTTCTTTACGACCAAGGTAGTGATCAAACCGGAAGGTTTGTTGAGTCGCTTGCTAAGCCTTTAAGTGACTTTCTTTTTCAGGTTGATGCCATTAAGGCCATTGAAAACGTAAGAGCCAATGCCTCTTCGCCAAAATCTTTCAAAAAGCGATTCTTTCTTTGGTTCGATGCTTTTATGCTTTTGAAGTATATGAACTTTGTAGCCGAAAAGTACTACGGCAGGCAGCTGGTTGACTACCAAGCAAAAAGCCTATTGGCTTGTATGGGCTACAAACAGTATGAAACTCTCAGCACAAAAGAACTACTCCTTCGCTATAGAGAAATGGAGAGTGTGGAGTGGCGTGCTAAACTCTGAATCCAATAATCAGGATATCGTCAACCTGGTCGTTTTCCTCACCTCGCCATTCCATGTGAATTTTATGTAGAATCTCTTTTTGTTCAGCCATTGGCTTTTCCCAAATGCTTAGCAGGGTTTCCTTTAGGCGTTTTAGCATGAATTTTCTACCATCGGTACCGCCAAACTGATCGGCGTATCCATCGGAGAACATGTAAAAGGCGTCGCCGGGATGGTATTCAACCTCGTGATTGGTGAACGAGTTGAAGTCGTTGATGTGAACAGCAACGGGCATTTTATCGGCCTTGTACTCAATAAGCTCGCCATTACGTATTTGGTAAAGCGGATTGTAGGCTCCAGCCCACTCCAGCTTTTGGTTTTGCTTATCGATTACGCAAAGCGAGATGTCCATCCCGTCCTTTTGCTCCTCAATCTTACCGGTTTGGCTAAGGGTTGTTTTAATGTGGTTGCGAAGGTTGTTTAGTATCTCGGCCGGTTGAAGTATACTTTCCTTGTTTACAATCTCGTAAAGGAACGATACTCCCAGCATGCTCATGAAGGCACCAGGTACCCCATGTCCGGTACAGTCGGCAGCAACCAGCACAATTTTATCGTTTTTGCGGGTCATCCAGTAAAAGTCACCGCTCACAATGTCGCGGGGTAGGAAAAGCACAAAGTGATCGGGTAAAACATCGGAAATTAGCGTTGAGGTGGGTAATACTGCCGTTTGTATTCGGCTGGCATACTTAATACTATCGGTAATTTCTTGTTTTTGTCGAGTAATCAGCGCATTTTTTTCTTCCAGAATGATATTGGCGCGCTGCTTATCGCGGAACATCTTGAACATTAGCAGGGCAACCATGAGTATAAGGAACGAACCGGCAATGGCACCTATAATCATCAGCTTTTGACGCTGGATAATCGATTTTTGGAGCTCATCCTTATTCTTCATCAAAGCAAGCTGTTGCTCCTTCTTTTCGGTTTCGTACTTGGTTTGCATTTCGGCCATTACCCGTTGGCTCTTTTCGCTGAAAATTTCATCCTTTATTTTGACCGCTTGCTTAAAGTATGCGTATGCCCGAACCAAATCGCCGCGATGCTCATATAGCTTCGATAGGCGTTCGTAGCTGTAGCGTAAGGTTTCCTTTAGTCCAAGCCTTTCGGAAAGCCTGGAACACTCGATGAAAGCGATTTCAGCCTCATCGAATCGTCCCTGACGGAACAAGCTTTCGCCTTTTGCATAGAGAGCAGCCGTGATTTCGTATTGCAGAATGTTTTTACGTGCCAGTAGCAGAGCACGGTTAATGTATGTGTTAGCCTTATCCCAATCGCGAGCCCAGCTGTAAATACTACCGATATTGGTGTTTACCTTGGCAATTTCGCCTTCTTCGTTAAGCTCATCAAAAATACCTAGAGCTTTACTGTAGTAAAACCTAGCACTATCGAATGAAGCGAGTATTTCGGTTTGCTTGATCTTGTAAAGGGAGTCTTCCCACATTTCACCAAACCGAGCAACAAAGCGGTTGGTAACAAGACGTGAAAAAACATTTCCTATATTCTGCAAGGTTTGTCCCTCTTCCTTCTTCTTTTGCAGATTGCGGAAAAGCTCAAGGGCTGTTTTATGGTAGCCCAGAGCTTTAAGGTAGTTGGCCTCATTCTCATCGGTGGCAAGAATGCTTTGCGATAGGTTCTCGTAAATCATTCCAAGACCAGAATTGCAGGTAGCAATACCTTCCAGATGGTTAATGCTTTCAAAAGTCTTTAAGGCCTTCTGGTATTGCTCAAGGGCAAGCTGAAAGTTACTTATGGCAATGTGAGTTCTACCTATGTTGAGGTAGGCAATGGCAAGGTATGCGGGTTGGTCGCCCATTCGCTCTTTAAGTTCAACCTCTTTGCCATAGCACCAGGTGGCGCTATCGTACTGGGCAAGGTCGAAGTATATGCGGCCAAGCCCATTGTAGGTTTGTGCAATCTCTTTCCAATCGCCAAGCTTTTCCCGTAACGCCAAGGAGCGTCGGATGTAAAGCAAAGCAGAATCGTTTTGGCCTTGCTCCTGAAATATTTTACCAAACCTGAAGTAGGCGTATGCCTGGTACCTTAGGCTATCGAGCTCCATGGCCTGCTGTAGCAAAAGGCTTGCATACCTGTGCGATTGATCAAACGAGTCGATATAGAAGTATGATGAGGAAATCCCTTTGTAGGCTTCGAGAATCGAATTTTTATATCCATTCTTTTGGGCAAGTTCAAGGGCTTTGCGGTAAAAATCAATGGCTTCGTTATCGAGATAGTTTTCCGATAGAGCAAATCCCTTGTTCAGGTAAGCCCTGGCAAGGAGTTCATCGCTTATTTTTCGTGCAGCCGATATGGCCTCATCGGCATACTTAATGGCCTCATCGGTGCCAGAAGTTACCTCGGTAAGCTTAATCAAAATCTCAACTTTGTCCTTACCCTTTGAGGCCGAAAGAAGGTTAAGTAAGCTATCGCGTTCACTCGCATTTGCCTTAACAAATGCGACGATTAACGCTAACAGGGTGATTGCTATGACTTTTGCCCTCATGGAAAAACTATGATTCGAGAGCAAATTACTAAAGATTACTGCATTATGCAAAGGAATTTGATAAAAATAAAGTTTAGGTTGAGCAAATCCATTTTTTACTGTATAAAGTATCTTCATACATAAACGCCTTCTGAATTTAGAAAAATTATAATAATCAAAACTATAGACATTGATTAACAAAATTTGAAATGCTTCAGAACAAAAATGTTAGCACTAATGTTAATATAAGTTTGGATTTTCTAACTTTATCAAATAATTTTTGGGTATGAAAAAAGTTCTCTTTTTCTCGGTTCTATCTTTTGCCCTATTGGCATTATTTGGTTGTAAGGGCAAGCAGGTTGATAGTAGTTCAAACACAGTGTTTGTGAGCATTCAACCGCTCAAGTATTTCGTTCAGTTTATTGCCAATTCTTCTCTACAGGTTAAGGTGCTTGTTCCCCCAGGCAGTAGCCCCGAGATGTTTGAACCAACCCCCCAGCAGATGGCTGAGCTTACACAGGCCAAAGCCTACTTTTCCATAGGGCTACTCGATTTTGAGAAGGGAATGGAACATAAGCTTAAGGATAATGCAGAATTCCGGTATATCGACCTGTCGCAGGGACTTGAGTTGATTAAGGGGGAGTGTGACCACAACCACAATCACGAAAGCCATCAGGGGCATAACCATGCCATTGACCCCCATACCTGGATGTCGGCTGCCAATGCCAGGATAATGGCTAAAGTCATTGCCCAAAACCTTACCAACCTTTTCCCCGAGAGGGAAAAAGAGTTCAACGCCAACCTTAACCGCTTGTTAGTTCATATCGACTCGGTTGATACTAAGGTTCGGGCTATTTTGGCTGGCTCTGGGCAAAAAACTTTTGTAATATACCATCCCGCCCTGGGTTACTTTGCCCGCGATTACGGGTTAACCCAGCTAAGCGTTGAGCACGAGGGGAAAAGCCCATCGGTTAAGGGAGTAGTGGAGTTGGTGGAGCGCTGTCGTGACGAGGGTATCACAACCATTCTCTCGCAGAGCCAATTTGATACTCATAACTCACAAACCATTGCCAACGAGCTTGGCGGAACGGTGGTTAAGGTTGATCCGCTTCAGGAAAACTGGGCTGAGAGTATGATTTTTATTGCTAACGCCATTGCAGGTAATTTAAAATGAGAAACCATCCCGAAAAGCTGATAGAGGTAGTTAATGTTACCGCCGGATACGGCAAAAACATTGTTCTACGTAACGTTAGCCTTACCATCAACACTAACGATTTTATAGGAATAATTGGCCCCAATGGTGGTGGTAAAACCACCCTGATTAAGCTAATGATTGGTCAGCTGAAGCCCTTTAGCGGCGAGGTTATTTTTCACACCAAGGGGAATGGTTCTCTTATAGGCTACCTGCCACAGGCAAGCCAGATCGATAAAAATTTTCCCGTATCGGTAAAAGAGGTTGTGCTATCGGGTCTTTTGGAGAAAAAGGGGCTTTTTGGTGGCTACAGCCGCCAACAGAAAAATATTGCCCTTGACCTAATGAAACGGGTGGGAATTGATCACCTTCAAAGTAAAAGCATTGGTCAGCTTTCGGGCGGGCAGCTGCAACGGGCGTTGCTTTGCCGCGCGCTGATATCGGATCCGCAGGTACTTATTCTGGATGAGCCCAATACCTATGTTGATAGTAAATTTGAGGGCGAACTGTACGAAATGCTCCGTAAGCTGAACGAGCAAATGGCCATCGTAATGGTGTCGCACGATTTGGGCACCATTACTACGTATGTTAAAACCATAGCATGTGTTAATGGAACGCTCTTTTACCACCAATCGAACCAAATAACCAATGAGCAACTGGCTGCATACAACTGCCCAATTCAGATAATTGCCCATGGGCCAGTACCCCACACCGTTTTGCTCGATCACAGTAAGGAAAACCAACACAACCATCAACATTAATAAACTTGCTATGCTTGAGGTCGTTACACAGTTCTTTCGGTACACCTTTATTCAAAATGCTTTATTTGCAGCAGTTTTATTATCGGTAATAACTGGATTTATTGGATCATATATTGTGGTGAGGCGGTTGGTCTTTTTGAGCGGGGGTATAACCCACGCATCGTTTGGGGGAATAGGCATTGCATGGTACCTTGGATTAAATCCAATACTGGGAGCCTCGGTTTTTTCCGTATTATCGGCTCTGGGGCTTGAGTACTTGTCGCAGGGGCGAACGCTGCGTGAGGATTCAGCAATAGGGATGCTTTGGTCATTTGGCATGGCTGTAGGTATTCTTTTTGTTTTCCTAACGCCGGGTTACGCCCCAAACCTAATGTCGTTCCTGTTCGGAAGCATACTAACCATTTCTAAAACCGACATTTTGCTATTACTAATCCTTGCCGGATTAACCTTTTTGTTTTTTGTAGCTTTCTATTACCCTATTCTTTTTGTGGCTTTCGATAGCGATTTTGCCAAAACTCAAAATGTTCCGGTTAAGTTCATAGGTTATTCGTTGGCCATTCTCATCGCTCTATCGATAGTTTTTGCCATAAGGGCAGTGGGAATCATTCTTATCATTTCATTGCTTACCATTCCGGCTAATATTGCCAATATTGTTACTCATCGATTTAAAAGGATAATTGTGTTATCGGCCTTAATCAGCCTTTTTTCGATTGTTGCCGGAATAGCCATTTCGTTCAGGCTGAATGTTCCCTCAGGAGCAACTATCATTATCACCATGATGGTTTTCTACCTTATAGCCAAATCGATTCAAATCCTTAGGCAGAGGATATTTACCATGCAGGTATAGCAGAAACGAAGGGTTACTCTGCCCGGTAATCGTTTTCCAGCAACTGACACACGGTTTTAATGGCTTTGCCACACACCATATCGAACAGGCCTGCATCGCGGGCCTTTTGCTTTGCTATGGAGTCGTTTAAATCAACACCTAGTATTTTATGACAATCGGTCGACCCTAGTTGTTGGGCACATTTATCCATGTACTCAGCCACAAGCGTGGTTGCTTTTTGCTTAGCGTCGGTATCGCTTGGGTTGCTGTTGCCGAATCTAAGGCCAATAATCATTGCCCCTGCATTTATGGCTCCGCAAATATGCTGCTTATGACCAATACCCCCACCCAGTCCGGAACCCAACATTAGGCATTGCTCGGCAGTTAAACCTTCATCTGTGGCAAATGCAAGCAAAATAGCCTGAGCACAATTGGCGTTACCCTGAAAACTTGATAGGGCAATGTATGTCTTTCCTTCCATAGGTTTTAATATCATAGTTCGTTTACGTTTAGGTTCGCTTAATTGTTTCCTTTTGTCATTGAACTGTGATTTTTTGGTTATCAGTTTTTAAAAAAAGGTTGGTTAAGTTCAAATACCCATTCAGAGCAAACCCTTTGAAATCCTCCCATTTAAACAGGGGTGCTGGTAAACGATTAATGAGGAAGTATGACATCTAACATTTTCCCATTCCATTTGTTATTGTAATTTTGACAATCAAAAAATTGACCCTATGAACTTTGACCTTATAGTAATTGGAAGCGGCCCTGGAGGTTATGTGGCCGCAATACGAGCAAGCCAGCTAGGCATGAAAGTGGCTGTGGTTGAAAAGGAAAATCTTGGCGGAATATGCCTGAACTGGGGCTGTATCCCTACCAAAGCCTTACTTAAGAGCGCTCAGGTTTTTGAGTATGCATCGCATGCTGCCGATTATGGAGTGTTGGCAACCGATGTAAAACCCGATTTTGAGAGGATAATTGCTCGCAGCCGTGGTGTAGCCGATGCCATGAGCAAGGGAATTCAGTTCCTTTTCAAAAAGAACAATATCACCGTTATCAATGGTTTTGGCAAGTTAAAGGATAACCATACCGTAACGGTTACCGCTACCGATGGCACCCAGGCCGATTACACAGCTAAACACATCATTCTTGCCACTGGTGCGCGTTCGCGCGAGCTGCCAAACCTTAAGCAGGATGGGGTAAAGGTAATAGGATACCGTCAGGCTCTTACCTTACCCAAACAACCAGCTTCAATGGTAGTTGTTGGTTCCGGTGCCATTGGCAGCGAGTTTGCCTACTTTTACAACGCAATAGGCACAAAGGTAACGCTGGTTGAGTATATGCCCAACATTGTCCCTTTGGAGGATGAGGAGGTAAGTAAAACCCTTGAGCGTGCCTTCAAAAAGGCTGGCATAACGGTTAAAACTGAAGCATCGGTTGAGGCGGTTGATACTTCGGGCGACCAGTGTAAGGTTACCATCCAAACCAAAAAGGGAACCGAGGTGATTGAGGCCGAAGTGGTGCTATCGGCTGTGGGTATTACGCCCAACCTTGAGGGTATTGGAATTGAGGAGTTGGGTATTGCCCTAGATAAGGGCAAGGTTCAGGTTGATGAGTTCTACCGCACCAACGTTGAGGGCGTTTACGCCATTGGCGATATAGTTCCAGGGCCAGCCCTAGCGCACGTAGCATCGGCCGAGGGTATTGTATGTGTTGAAAAGATTGCCGGGCTTAACCCACACCCTGTAAATTACAAGAACATCCCGGGTTGCACCTACACTACACCCGAGGTATCGAGCGTAGGCATGAGCGAGAAGGCAGCTCGCGATGCAGGCTTTGAGATAAAGGTAGGTAAATTCCCGTTCACCGCATCGGGCAAGGCTACTGCAGCCGGAAACCGCGATGGCTTTGTGAAGCTGATATTTGATGCCAAGTATGGCGAGTTGCTTGGGGCACACATGGTAGGCGGTAATGTTACTGAGATGATAGCTGAGCTGGTTGTGGCACGCAACCTCGAAACCACCGGACATGAGCTAATAAAGAGCATACATCCGCATCCTACCATGAGCGAGGCAATTATGGAAGCCGCAGCAGCCGCTTACGGCGAAGCAATTCATATATAATATAATTGGTATTGCAAGGGAATAAAAAACCGCCTTTAAAAGGCGGTTTTTTTTCAGAGGTTTGTCAATAGGAACACCAACTGCCATTTCCACTATCAACCACTTATCAACATCTTTAGTTAATCACTTTGGTGTTACTGTTCATAAACATACCCTGAGAATTACGAGCCATAAAATCAACTTACACTATCTTTACAAATGAATAGGGCAAAAAACGCGGTGTTAAATGATTGACCAGCATACAGTTGATAAAATACTGGCAGCAGCCGATATTGTTGAGGTGGTTAAGGAGTACGTTACTCTCCGGAAACGTGGGGTAAACTACTTGGGGCTTTGCCCTTTTCATAACGAGAAAACCCCTTCGTTTACTGTTAGCCAGTCGAAGGGCATATTCAAGTGCTTTGGATGCGGTAAGGGAGGCAATGTGGTTAACTTCATAATGGAGCATGAGCGCCTTAACTACGTGGAGGCGCTTAAGTTCCTGGCCAAGAAGTATCACATTGAGATTGAAGAGAAAGAGGTTACCCCCGAGGAGATAGAGAAACGGAACGAGCGCGAGAGCCTAATGGTTATCAACTCGTATGCCCAGCGCTACTTTTCCGATATGCTGCATAAGCATTCCGATGGCAAAACCATTGCCATGGCTTACTTCCGTGAGCGGGGTTTTAAGGACCATATCATTGAGAAATTTCAGCTAGGTTACTGCCTTGACCAGCGCGATGCCTTTACCCTAAGCGCTTTGCGCGATGGTTTCAAGCTCGACTACCTTGTTAAAACCGGTCTTACCATTAAGCGCGACGATGGCAGCAACTTTGATCGCTTTGCCGGTAGGGTTATGTTTCCCATTCATAGCATTAGCGGCAGGGTTATAGGATTTGGCGGGCGAATACTCAAAGCCGATAAAAAAACAGCTAAGTATCTTAACAGTCCCGAAAGCGAGGTTTACCACAAAAGCGAAGTGCTTTACGGTATTTACCATGCCAAGAAAGCCATCACCCAGGAAAATAAATGCTTTCTGGTTGAGGGGTACACCGATGTTATTTCATTGCACCAAACCGGAATTGAGAACGTGGTGGCCAGTTCCGGAACATCGCTTACACAGGATCAAATCAAGCTGATTAAGCGCTTTACCCCAAACGTTACCGTACTCTACGATGGCGATGCTGCTGGTATTAAGGCCTCGCTCAGGGGTATCGATATGATTCTGGAGGAAGGGCTTAACGTAAAGGTGGTACTTATGCCCGACGGCGAAGACCCCGATAGTTTTGCCCGTTCCCATAGCGCCTCGGAGGTACTCGATTATATCATCCAGAACGAAACCGACTTCATCAAATTCAAGACCCGCCTACTTCTCGACGAAGCCAAGAACGATCCCATAAAGCGTGCTGGACTTATTACCGATATAGTGCGCTCAATAAGCGCAATCCCCGATCAGGTAATTCGGGCGGTTTACATCAAGGAGTGCGCCCGTTTAATGGATATTGGCGAGGATGTACTTTACTCCGAGGTTGGAAAGTTGCGCAGGAGCAGAATGGAGCAGCTACTCCAGCGTGAACGTACCGAGGTTGTCCGGGAGCACGAAACCCCCAAAATCCCTGCTTTTGTTCAAGGCATTAGCTGCGAGGAGCAGGAAAAAGAAATTGTGCGTTTTTTGCTTAATAATGGGAATGAAGTACTATTCAGCCAGGAGGTTGACGATTCCAATGAGATAATCACAATAACCGTTGCACAGTTCATCATTGATGAGATACTTAACGATGATTTAGAGTTTCAAAACTTGGTTTACAAAAAGATTTTTGATGAATACGTGCGCTTGCTGGAAACAAACGTTGAGGTCGATAACCGATTTTTTATTAACCACACCGATCCTGAAATTAGCCAAATGGCCGTGGATTTATTAACCGAAAAATACGTGCTTAGCCGGATTTGGGAAAAGCACAAGGCCGAGGTTACTGAAAGCCCCGATTTTCTGCAAACCGCCATACCTAAGGCCATTATGGTGTATAAGAGCAAGGTTCTTAAAATGGCCATTAGCAACTTAACCGATGAGCTTAGTAAGCTCAAGCCCGATCAGGTTGAGGAAACCAATCAGTTACTCCTACGGCTCAGGGAGCTTTATGCCCTAATGAATAGGATGTCGAAGGATTTAGATAGGGTAATACTGTAGCAATTTTTAGCAACTTACATAAGGATAATTGATACCTTCCCTTAAATTCTGCTAACTTTTTTAAGTGTTTTTCTTTTGTTATTGTTGTTTTTAGTAAATTTACAGAAACCAAAATAGGTTTTACAGTTGCTTTAAACCATTGCCGTTTAAAAGCACTCAAACAAATTAAAGCAATTGTGGTTATTGTGTTTATTATACTTTTCACAGAACAAAAAATGCTTAACCTTTAAACATTTATAAATATGAAAAACTACACCAACACCCTACGAGTTCTTTCGTTAGCCATACTGGCAATGTTTTTTTTCAGCTGTGGCAATAAGCAGGCAAAGCAAGCCGAAGAACTACAAGCCGAGTCAAAGGAGCAAGCTTTTCAGGAGGTAACCAGCTATCCTATTCCTACCTCATTTGAAGTAGTTCAAATGATTAATAAGGCCGGAGCAAGCTTTATCATTGGTATTTGTAACCCGGTTGATAATGTTGGGAAGTACATGACCGAAAAGGCTAAGGCTGTTAACCTCGGGATTTACGGTGCCGACCTTGCCTACTCCACAACCTACCAGATGAAACAGGAAACCATGAATTTCCTTAAGGTATGCAAACAACTTGTTGAGGAACTCAATATCAACGCTGGCTTTACTCCCGAATTGGCTGTAAATGTTGAAAAGAATATCGACAATAAAGATTCGTTGATAGTTATTTTCACCAACTCGTATTACGAAACCTATCGCACCCTTGTGCAAAATCAAAAGGAAAGCCTTTCGCTTATGGTTGTTGCGGGCAGTTGGATTGAGGGGGTTTATATCACTTCGCAAATTGCCTTAACCAGTCGCGATAACACCGAGTTCATCAAAATACTTGCTAACCAAAAGTCTCCCCTTGCCAAGCTTATGGAGCTTATGACTCCCCGTGCCGATGTTCCAGAGGTTAAGGAATTGATGGATATGCTTGCACCCATTCAGGCCATATACAACAAGGTTGAGGGGGAAAAATTGACTAACGATCAGTTTCAAAAGCTAATGGAAGAAATAACTAAGGTTCGCAATGCCTTGGTATAACTGATTTTACCAAATAATTCACTAAAAACGCACCCCATTCAGGTGCGTTTTTTTATTATTTATTGTAACTTTTAACTTTTAAAACTATCTAACTAGATATAAAAAATTTGCAAAAAGAGTTTGGATAAGAGTATTGCCATAGGACTTATCGATACGCTGGCCGATTTAACTCGCAAGGACTGGGATATTGAGCAATGCCGTAGCATTATTCTAAGTTTCTTTTCCTCGCCCGATTTTGATGTTAACGGAGAGGAGCTCCTTAAGCAGTTCGATAGTATCATTAGCTCGGAGAGTTTTGTCAGCGGTAACTTTAACCACGGTAATGGTTTACCATGCGAAACCCTCACTATAGAACAGCGTATTGAGTTGGCCATAGTATTTTACCGTGTACTTTCCTCGTATCCTGAATCGTGGCAGCAAAAGCTTTTTGCTGCATGGAATGTAATTGGCATTCTGCCAGAGGATGCAATCTATCTATACCTATTCCTGGGCTTTGGCCCATCGGCTTATCAATTTCAGCTTCCCGATAATTCTTTTTTTTCACAAGTTGACCCAAAGGATTGGGGACAAATCAATAGTAATAGGCTAATTTTACTTTACGATGAAAATTCCCCTGCCCAGAAACTTGATAAAGCGTTATGCGAGAAACGTACCGGGCTTGGAGGTAATTTACTATTTGCTTACTTCCATAGCATTGGGTGTTACATAGCTAAGTACCATGGCTACAAACAGGTTCTGATTGAAGATGAACTTCTTGTAGTTGGCCGTTCGTTCTGTTTTAAGCCGGGTTCATGCATAACGCTTAGCAATGGTGAGCAAATCCGATACGACGATATCACTCGAATTAGGTTGATGGGCAGCGGTGTTCAGCCCGTGAAACTGGTTGTTCAGGACCTTGAATTCACTTTTCCCGGGAGCAACCAGGGGATAAAACCGTTTAGCACCACAGAGGAGTCGGGTAGGGTTGTAGGGATACTTGGCGGTAGCGGCGTTGGTAAATCAACCCTACTGAACCTGCTGTCGGGTAAGCTTAAGCCCCATAAGGGCAAAGTACTAATAAACGGCTACGACGTTCATAACGAGTCGCCCAAGCTGATGGGCGTTGTTGGATTTGTACCCCAGGACGACTTGCTTATTGAAAACCTCTCTGTTTACCAGAACATGCTCTTTAATGCAAGGCTTTGCTTTGGCAACTATAGCCGTAAACAGGTTCGGGAACTTGTGGATTCTACCCTAAAAAGCTTGGATTTGTGGGAAATTAGGAACCTAAAGGTAGGAAATGCACTGGATAAGGTTATAAGTGGTGGCCAGCGCAAGAGGCTGAATATTGGACTTGAGCTGCTACGCGAGCCTGCAGTGCTGTTCCTCGATGAGCCCACAAGCGGACTATCGTCCAACGATTCGGTTATGGTGTTGAGTTTGCTCCGCAACCTTGCCGATGCCGGCAAGCTGGTTGTAGTAAATATACACCAACCCTCCGAAAGGCTTTTCAGGATGTTCGATAGGCTATGGGTTTTGGATAAAGGTGGGTATCCGGTTTATGTGGGCAACCCAACCGAGGCAGTTGGTTACTTTAGGGAGAAATCGGCAAGGATTGGTAATTTGGTGGTTTCAGTAGCCCAAAGGAAAAGGGTTAACCCTGAGGATATACTCGACATTATTGAGCAGCGTCAGGTTGATAGAAGCGGTTCGTTTACCGTTAACCGTAAGGTATCGCCCGAGGAGTGGTATAGGCTCTACTGTGAATCAATTCAACCCAAAGTGGTTGCGGCTGAGGGGAAAACCGCGTTACCCCAGGGAAAGTTTCGGTTACCCGATGTAATAAAGCAGCTAAACGTATTTACCAAGCGAAACCTGCTCTCAAAGCTGGCAAACAGGCAATACATGTTGCTTAACATTCTGGAACCCGTTGTTCTGGGGCTTATTCTTTCCTTCTTCATTAAGTACTCGCCGGGCAATGAGTACATTTTTGCGGCAAACCGCAACATGCCCGCTTTCATTTTTATGAGCGTAATTGTTTCGCTCTTTCTGGGTCTTAGTGTTAGCGCCGAGGAGATAATAGGCGATCGCCGAATTCTGGAGCGGGAATCGTTTCTTAACTTGAGCCGTTTCAGCTACATCAACTCAAAGGTTCTTTACCTGTTTGGTCTTTCGGCCATTCAAATGTTACTGTTTGTTGGGGTAAGCCTTACCATTATTGGCGTTAAGGGTTTAACATTAAAGTACTGGTTGGTGCTTTTCAGCTCAACATGCTTTGCCAATATGCTCGGGTTGATAATCAGCTCAGTTATGAAATCGGTTGTAGCCATTTATATCACCATACCGTTGCTGCTTGTGCCACAAATTCTTTTAAGCGGAACGGTGGTTGATTTTGATAACCTAAACTCATCGCTCACGCGCAGGGTTTATGTCCCGGTTATAGGCGATGCCATGGCATCGCGATGGGCTTACGAGGCGCTTGCTGTAACCCAGTACATGGACAACCGTTACGAGAAAAATTTCTTTGACGCGGAGATGCAGCTTAGCCGCGCAGCCTTTAGGGCATCGTTTCTTATTCCCCGCCTGCAGGTTAAGCTTGAGGAATGCGTGAGGCTCGATGGCATTGATGAGGATAGGAGTGCCGATATTTCGCGTCATTTGAGTTTTATTGCCAATGAAATTGAACACCTTGCCCAATCTGGCGATGTGCCCCAATTTGAGTTACAGGATGAGCTAAAAAAGGGTCTGCTTTACGACCAGCTTGCTTTTGAGCTGAATGGTTACCTGCTTTACATTAAAAAGCTGTTTCAGGATCAGCAGCGTGCTGCCACTGCTAAACGCGATAGCGTTTATGTTACCCTAAAGAACAAGTTGGGCGACGATGGCGTTTACAAACTGAAACTAGGAAACCATAACACTGCTTTAGCCGAGTGGGTCCTCCGAAGCAACGAGGTAACAAAGTACCTCGAAACCGACAATAGGTTGATACAGAAAGCTGAGCCCATTTACATGTTACCCGACCATCCATTTGGTCGGGCACATCTGTATGCTCCCTATAAGTACTTCAATGGCCAGTATATCAAAACTATTTGGTTCAACATAATTGCCATTTGGATTTTCACCATTGCCCTATACACCTTGTTGAACCTGATTAACAATAAAAAAACCGGCAGGGTGCCGGTTATCTGGAGAGTAATTGGTAAGGTTACTCGGTAACAGTCTTGTTCTCTAAGTCTTTAACGCTATCCCAGTTGTTGAATACCGTAACCAAATCCGATTCGGTTAGCTTACCGCTCAGAATCGACTGTATAGCTGCGTTTTTAAGCATCTCATCAACCATGAACCCCTCGGCTGCTTTCTTTTCCTTTTCCGAGGCTTTCATCAGCTGCTCCATGGCATTCAAGCTCGATACGGCTGTTATACCCGATATTACAACAAGGTAATCGTTTGTGTATTCGGATATATCGGTATAGCCAAATTGCTTTATCAATTCCAGCATTTTGGCATTGTCGTTTTCGTATTCATCGAGCTCCCCGGTAAGCTTTACTAGTCTTTCAATCTTCGCCTTGGTTATTGAGCCATCACCAGTTGAAAGGTGAACCCTAACAATTTCCAGGGCTTTGCTTGGGAACTTATCGGGCTTCTCGTTGCTGTAGTAGTTATAGTCGGCGCTTTGTTCCTCGTCCTCTTTGTCGCCAACATTTTGCTCAAACCGCGATAAATCTTTACCAAAGTTTTGAAGCGCCCTTCGGCTAAAGTAACTCATAATTTGCCCGAGTAGCAAAAGGGCAATAAGAACGTAGATAATAATGCGGGCGGTTTCCTCTTTCCCTTTGAGCGTTCGGGTTAGAGCAAGGTAAAGCAGATATAATCCGTATAGGCCAATAGCTATTGATATTATTGTTCCCAGTAAGCCACTAATAAATCCGAAAACGGCAAGTAAGGCATTGATAGGCATAATAACCATAAGCGATGCGCTTACCCTCAGGTTTGCCTCAAAATCGGTATTGCCACCACTTATGCTCGATAGGAGTAGAATTATTACACCCCCTATAAACAGCCCAATTACGGCTGCAATTATTGTAAAAATAAATGCTCCAATACCAAAAATCCCGCCCGATGTACCAAGGGTTACTACGCTACCCAGAGCAAAGAACCAAATGGCATTGATTATTGCAGCAACCACGCCGTAAATGAGGGCTTTTATTAGAGGCTCAACCATACCACCAGCGGTATTCATCGACTCAAAATACCCCTTGGGGTTAAGCAGGGTATTCTTTGAATCGGTAATAAACTTATTGAAGTCGAAAGCATTCTCGTTCATGGCTAAATAGTTTTTAGGGTTCAAGAACGAAAGTTCCGTTAAAAAAACGAGAAAGTCAACTTTCGGCGAATATTTATCAAGCTAAGGTTTAATCGGTATCAATACCGTACTGCTTAAGCTTATTGTAGAGTGTTTTCCTATCGATATTAAGCAGCTTGGCTGCCTTGGTTTTGTTGTACTTAACCTTTTCCAGGGTCGATAGAATGAGCTCCTGCTCAGCTTTCTCTTTGGTGTTTTTTAGGTCCTCGGTTTTCCGGGTTCCATTTCTATGGTTTGGTGAGGCAATCTCGGAAGGTAGCGATTCGGCGGTAATTGTGTTGGTTTGCTCAAGGAGAACGGCTCTTCGAATGGCATTTTTTAGCTCCCTGAGGTTACCGGGCCAGCTGTAATGGAGCATGGCATCGATAGCCTCGGGCGAAAAATCCTGGATGCATTTACCCATTTCCCTGTTGGCATTGTTCAGGAACCAATGGGCGTAAACCATCAAATCGTCCTTACGCTCGGACAGGGGAGCCACTCTAATGGCAAACTCGTTGAGCCTGTGGTATAGGTCCTCGCGGAATGTTCCGCGGTTCACCATCTCGAGCAGGTCCTCGTTGGTGGCAACAATTATTCGCACATCCACGGGTATCTCCTTGCTGCTGCCAATGCGCTTAATTTTACGTTCCTGGATGGCACGTAGCAGGTTAACCTGAACATCGTAGGGTAGGTTTCCAATTTCGTCGAGGAAAAGAGTTCCGCCATTGGCTACCTCAAACTGGCCAACTTTATCGGCAATGGCTCCGGTAAACGAACCCTTAATATGGCCAAAGAACTCGCTGGCGGCCAACTCGCGCGGGAGCGCGCCGCAATCGATAGCCACAAAGGGCTTGCCGTTCCGCTTGCTGGAACGGTGTATTTGACGGGCAACAAACTCCTTACCGGTTCCGCTATCGCCCTGTATTATAACCGATAGGTTTGTGGGTGCAACTATGTTGATGTAACGCATCACCTCCTGGCTGTAACGGCTTTTACCCTCAATAAAGGTGAAAGAATCGGTATCAGTTTCGGGGGTTTTTCTCCCCGAAACAGGCAGAGCGTTGTTTATGGTTGCAAGGATTTCCTCAGGGTTCACAGGTTTTGTAACATAGTCGTAAGCCCCCTGTTTTATTGCCTTAACCGCCATGCGGATGTCGCCATAGCCAGTCATTACAATAACTATAGTATCGCGATTTTTGCGTTTAGCATCGGCAAGCACATCCATGCCCGATTTTTCGGGAAGGCGAAAATCGGTGAGCACCACATCGTAGGTTGTGGCTTGAATGGCACGCAGTGCCTCATCGTACGAAAAAGCCTCAGTAACCACATGCCCATTCCTGTTAAGGAAGGTTTTTAGCATGAGGCAGAAGGTTGAATCATCGTCAACTACAAGAATTTTAGCCATTTGCATCAGTCCCATTCTTCAGAGCTAAGGTAGAAACTATTTTGGAGAAATGGAAATTTAGGTAAATGGCGAAAAGCTATACGATGCTCGTGAATTGTAACCGTGAGCCGTTAACCGTGAACCGGTAAGCTGATGAATAATATGAAGAAGTCAAATGAAGTTAGAGGAATCTCGCTCACGACCAACGATTAACAAACAACGAACAACGCTTTTTGTCATTCCGAGCAAATGCGAGGAATCTCATTATCGAGAAGATATAGAAGGAGTTAGAGGAAGTTAAAACGTTAAATGTGAACTGTGAGCAGTGAACCCTGAGCCGTTAAACGTTAAACGAAATCGAACAACGAACAACTATATCTAGTCATTGAATGCGGTCATATACCGTTTTTAATACACCACCAAGTCACAAACCTCGCCAAATGATTGATACCATCACATGTTAGCAAAAATTGAAGGTAAAAATTAAAGCCGCTTTGATGATTTGTAAAAATTTCCTATTTTTGACTTTAGTATGATTATTGTCATACATATCCGTCCAATTTAGGAGACATTGTATGATTTTGTCATACCTATAAACGAGTTACAAGCAAGCCGAAAAAAAGACACAGACACAATGACAATAAAATTTTTGCTGCATATAGACAAAAAGGAAAATGAAAATTACTGCCTTACTATCAGGCACATTTGGCTGTCCAAACACACGAGCTAAAGCTTCATAGCTAAAAGTGCCTTCATTTTGCCTATGTCACAAATGACAGAGTAAATAATATTGAACCCTGGATTTTTTTGAGTATTTTTGCAATATTATGAATAATCTTTTTAATACACATTCTGTTTTAAATGAATTATTTGGAAACAAGGTTGAACTCTTTCCAAGTGTTAATGAGTTGTTTGAATTAGAATTAGCATATTTAGAGTACAAGAGCTTATCAGAAGAACAACTTTTAGAAAGAACCGCTTACATAAAATCAGTTGATAATAACTTCTCAAAGCATTACTTATTATATTCTAATAATTCAGAAAAAATTCATGCAAACAGATCATCAGCAACGCAAGCATATTTTGAAGAAGGACAATTTTCTACCGGATACGCTACACATGGATTATTTCCATATCGTGGAAAGTTTCATCCACAATTAATAAAGGGGTTAATAAATATCCTAAATATTCAAAAAGGAGAAATTATTTTAGACCCGATGGCAGGCAGTGGTACAACAAATATTGAAGCAGCTTTAATAGGTATAGATTCAATTGCTATTGATGTCAGTCCTTTTTGTCAATTTATGATTAAAACAAAGTATGAAGCTCTAACTATTGACCTAAAATTGTTAGAAAAAACAAAAATTGAAAACAAGAAATTGTTCGATTTCTTTAAGCAAGGTGATTCTTTGAATAGAATAACAAAGACTGGAGATGATGATAAAATTAAAATTTACAACCTTGCATTCTTAGCATTTTTAGATGCCTTGGGTTATTCAAAAAGAGTTGTAAAATCAGATCATGAACAATTATTTGATAAAGTTTTACCAAGATATATAGAAACAGTAAAATCATTTTTATCTAATAAATATTTTGACCAGAATAAAATAGGTAAACTGAAAATCTTATCCGATTCAGATGCTTTAAGGATTAACCTTGATGCTGACTCTGTTGATTGTATAATTACATCTCCTCCCTATTCATTTGCTATTGATTATGTTGAGAATGACAAAGACCAGCTAGAATTTTTAGGTTATGATACCACCGAATTAAAAAACAAACTAATCGGACTTAAAGGAAAAACAAAAAATCAAAAACTCGAAAACTATTTTGCCGACATGGATGCTTTTTGTATGGAAGTTTCGAGGGTTTTAAAGAAAGGTAAATTTTTCGTTATAGTAATTGGTTCAAATACCAACCAGACCGGTGGAATCAGACTGGAAGAAAGAATAATAAATTCAGCAAAGAAATATAATATGCCACTAGTCAAAAGTATTTTGAAACCTATCAAAGGAATGAGAAATACAATGAAAGAAGAATATGTACTAATTTTTGAAAAACAATAATATGGCAAAAAGCATTGACGAAAAGTTTTTAACTGTAATACAGAAAAACACATTTTATTTCTTCAACTCAAAGTTTGAAGAAAACTATGAAGGATATATCAATTCATTAAAAGAAACATTATTAATAGTCAAAAACAAAGTTGAAACAGAAGGATTAAAGAAAGAAATCTTTGAATGGCTGTTAACAGAAAAAGAGAATGGATTAAGAGCGTTGTTAGCTTTAACTGGATTTTCAAATGAATATTTAAAGCGGTTAACAACAATTATCCGAATAGTTGATAATCCTGAACTAAATAGCCTGGTATTTAAAGAAAAATGGTATAATGAAAAAAGTCCTGAAAACATTCAGGAATGGTCTGACAATACCATAATAAAGCTCATTCAAAAAAATGAATATTTCAGAAAAGGTATTGTTAATATTTTCTTTGAAGGTGCTTCAATACCTTTTTTAGCGAATACGATCCCACTCTTTGAATTAAAAAAGTTAAGCATTTCCAAGTTAAGGTTTGAAGTACCCGAACTAATAGATACACTCATTCGCTACAAGGAAAAAGGAAGTTATTCCGGAATGAAAGAGAACAATCCTGAAACAGTTGTTGCAGAGATTCTAGAAAAACTTGGAATACCCTTTGAAACTGGGGATTTAAGAGAACTTATAACCAATGCTCCTGACAACAAAAGAACAATGGATTTTATTATCCCCAACAAACAAAACCCATTAATTATTGCTGAATGCTCTTTTTTAGCCACTACTTCTTCAGGACAAGGAGATAAATCAAAAACCGAAATTTCTATTGATGCTTTAATAAAAGAACATTATCCAAAGGTTATGTTTATTGGTTTTGTTGACGGAATTGGTTGGTATGTCAGAAAGGGAGATTTAAAAAGAATGGTAACAGCATACGAAGATGTTTTTACTTTTCATAAAGACGAATTAAAAAGATTTGAAAAATTATTAATCGCAAAGATTGTTAATAATGAGTAGAATAGAATTTGAAATAAAAGGGTTGGGAAACTTGATTAAAGCAAATAAATTTTTTGTTCCTGCATATCAACGTCCTTTTGCATGGGAAGAATTACAGGTATCCCAATTACTTAGTGATATTGATAATAATTTAAATGAAGAAGAATATTTTTTAGGAACAATAGTGTTAGCTAAGAAGGATGATAATAAAATTGAAATTATAGATGGGCAACAGCGGATTACTACAATAGTCATATTTTTTGCTGCATTAAAAAAATTTTTAGAAGATGAAAAAGCAATTGAAAAGATTCATACTGAATATTTAGGCGAATACAATATAAGAGAAAAGGATAATATTCCAAAATTAGAATTAAGTCTTCAGGATAATGAATTCTTTAAAGATTTTATAATTAATTCAAAAATAGATAAAGAAACCACAAGAGAATCTCATAAGAGAATAAAATTTGCTTTTGAATACTCAAAAGAAAAAATTAAAAAAATACTGTATAAAAACAATAATGATATAAATATATTATATGATTGGAAAGATTTTATTGATCAAAAATTACAAGTTGTTGCTATTACAGTTCCTAATGATGCAAATGCATTTACAATATTTGAGACATTGAATGATAGAGGCTTAGATTTAGCTCAAATAGATTTGTTGAAAAATTATTTATACAGTAAAGCAGGTAATAGATTGCAGGAAGCTCAAAATTCATGGCTTGAACTTACAACAAAAATAGAAGAAGAAAATTTGACCCTGACATATATAAAGCATTATTGGGCATCAATTAATGGATTTATTCGGGTTAAAAATAAAGAACTATATAATGATATAAAAAATAAAAAAAGGTCATCTACAGAAGTTATTACGTTTATTAACACTCTAAAAAGTGATGTAGATATATATAAGGCAATTCTAAATCAGAATCCAATCTTTTGGAGTGATTACGATAATAAATGTAAAGAATATATAGAAACTTTAAATTACTTTGAGTTAGAGCAATATAGACCATTGTTAATGTCAATATTAAAAAATTTCACCAAAGACGAAGTGACTAAATCATTGAAATTAATACTCTCATGGCTTGTAAGAAATCTTATAACTGGAAGAATGGGAGGAGGTGCTTTAGAGCAAGCTTATGCTAACATAGCTAAAGAGGTTTCAGATAAAAATATTACAAATGCAAAAGAGTTAAAAAATGCTCTAGCGAAGTTTATTCCAAATGATGAAGAATTCAAACAACAATTTAGTATTGCAACTGTCAGCAAACCTAAACTAGCAAGATATTATTTGAGCGCTATAGAGAACTATAAGAGAGGAGCAGGTAACCCTGAGTTATTAGTTAATACAAATCCAGATTCTGTAAATTTAGAACATATCTTACCAGAAAAACCAGAAGGGAATTGGCCTAATTTTACAGAAGAAGAAGTTAGAACTTATGTAAAAAGAATCGGTAATTTAACTTTGATGAAGACAAAAGAGAATAATGATTATAGAAGTTCATCATTTGCTGAAAAAAAATTGAAGTATAAAGAATCCGAGTTATGGATAACAAGTTCTTTAGCAAATTATGAAGAATGGACAATAGAAAATATACAGAGTAGACAAAAAGAATTAGCAGATATAGCAGTTAAAGCATGGAGTGTAGAGATATGATTGAGAAATATTTAAATAAAATCCATAATGGGGACTGTCTTGAGTTATTTAAGAGCATTCCGGATAACTCAGTTGATGTAACTTTTGCAGACCCTCCTTTCAATTTAAAAAAGAATTATACCAGCTATAACGACAGTTTGGAGTTTCAGGAATATCTTGATTGGTGCGAAAAGTGGATTTCAGAAATGGTTAGAGTTACCAAGCCAACAGGCTCTATATTTCTTCATAATATTCCCAAATGGTTAACCTTTTATGCTTCTTATCTAAATCGTTATGCTTACTTTAAACATTGGATTGCTTGGGATGCTCCTACTGCTCCTATGGGCAAGTCATTACAACCTGCTCATTATGGAATTTTATTTTATACAAAAGAACCAAAAGGGGCAAAAATTTATGAATTAAGGCATCCCCACAAACGTGATAGAAATGGCTATCTTTTAAAAGATTATGGTGGTAAGAAAGATGGGTTACATCCATTTGGACCTTTGGTTTCTGATGTTTGGACAGACATTCACCGAATTAAACATAACAAAAAAAGAGATCCACACCCTTGCCAATTACCTATTCATTTAATGGATCGGTTAATTCTAATGACAACAGATGAAAATGATATTATACTTGACCCTTTCTCCGGTACAGGAACAACCGCCATTTCAGCAAAACGTCTTGGAAGAAAATTTATTGGGTTTGAATTAGATAAAAAGTATGTAGAAATTTCTGAACAAAAACTTGAAAAAACAGAATCTAACTTTAAAATAGGCGAAAGCTGGGTAAGTTTTTATTTAAACGAAATTGTAACAATCAGAGATAAAGATTGGAATAATCTTTCAAAATACTTTTCAATACCAAATCCATTGAGAAATATTGACTTCGAGAAAGTTAAATTAATTGATAAAAAATTAATTCCAAAAGAACCTTATATCGAAAGTGGTACCTTAGAAAATAAAAGCAACATAATAGAAAAGTCATCGAAAATAAATGGGAAGAAAACTATTGAGATTGAAAGCCCAACACTAAGTCAGGAACATTTGCAGGTCATACAATCTACCAAAAAATCAGATCCTGCAAAAGAGTTTGCCTCATCAAACGCACAAACTGAAATATATGCAGCAAAAAAAATGAAAACAAAATGACGAAATACAAAAACGGCCAGCTTGTAACAAAGTGTATATGCCATAAGGGTTTCAGTGGTTTTTTTAGCGTAGTAGCCCGCCCAAGCTTTCGTGTCGGTGGATGGGATACTACCCCGCAATCCCTTACGGCACACACACTCAACCGTTATATCCCATCCCTCTCATTTAATCCTCACTCCATAGATATTAAAAAAGTCAACCAAAAAAAATCCCCCGGACTGTTTAGGTGCCGGGGGATTTGGTTAGGTTTGGTTAGGTGAGTGTATTACTGTAATGGTTTTACCACTTCAATGAGTTCGGGTAAATCCATGCCAATCTTCTTGAGGTGCTCAATGGTGGGCACGCCATTCTTGTTCCAGCCGCGGCGTTGGTAAACGGCATCGAGCAGCTGCTCGTAACGGTTCTCGCGGTACTTGCGTAGGGCGGCCATCTTCTCCTCAAGGGTCATGGTGGTGGGGTCAACACCTACTTGCTCCTTGAGCTGCTTATCGTAGCGTTCCTCGCGGCTTAGGTATTCCTCCTTGGTTACTGGGCCTGCGGCACGGTAGGGTTGAGCATCGTACTTGCGGGTGCCATAACCACGGCGAATGTTGAAAATACGCTGGAAGTTGTAAACGCGCTCGCTCTGGCGGATAAGCTCATGCTTATCGATATTGCTGCCGGTTACGGCGTTGTAAATGGTAACGTAGTTATCCACGTGCTCGGGAACCTTAGCTGGTTCATCGGTCTCGGCGTTGTTTTCGGGCTCAACATCGTTCCAGGGAAGCTTGCAGAGGCCTTGCAGGCCAAACCATGTGCGGAACATGGGGAAGTAGTGCAATGCTTCGGCTTTATCCTCAAAGGTTGGGATATGGTTGTTAACCATGTCCATGAATATGAGCCAGGCCTCATCGTGCTGTGGGCCCTTGTTAGTCATGGCGTAGCCACCCTGCTGTGCAAGCGATTCCTTTGAAACGTACTGGCTGTACTCCAGACCCTTGTTAACCATGGCAATGTCGTTCAGGAACTTCTCATCGGCGCCGTACTCCTTAATAAAGTACTCCTTGAGCTTTTTTACGCCCATTCCGGCAAGCTTACCAAAGCCCTCGCCGCGGGCTACCTGATGGAGCAACTCAAGGGCTGCATCCTTGTTACCAAACTTGAGTTCTAGGCCACCGGTACGCTCCTTGTTCAGTATGCCTCGCTCGTAGCACTCCATGATGAATGCCATGGTGGTGCCCCAGGTAATGGTGCAAATACCATAGGTATCGCAGTAGAAGTTGGCTTCAATAACGTACTCCGGATCAAATATTCCGCAGTTGGAGCCAAGACCAGCAGCGGTTTCGTACTCGGGACCGTCAACAATCACTTTCTGTCCCTTATAGGGGCCGGTTTTAATCTCAAATTTATCTACACCCTTGGCGCAGCTCATGTTGCAGCCAATCCAGCAACCATCGGGAACACCCTGAGTGAAGTAGCTCTTCCAAACGTCGGAGTGAATCTTGTGCGCATCCTTATGCGAGCCGTACTGGAAGTTGTGGGTTGGGAGCAGGTCGTAATCGTTCATGATTTCAACCAGGTGGGCAGTACCCTTGCTGCGCATCTGGCACTGCTTATCGTCGAGCTCGCGGATTTCGCGGTTAAAGCGGCGGCCGCGCTCGGCAATAGCCTCAAGGTCGGCCACATTGTTGAGGTTACCCTTTACGCCAGGAATCTTGCAAACAATGGCTTTAATTTTCTTATCGCGGAAAACGGTACCAATACCACCACGACCAGCCTGTTTCAACCTAATACATTTACGTTTGGGGTCGTAGAAGGTGAAGTTCAGCATGCCAATCAGGCTATGGTCGGCGGCAGCACCGGTCGAAACAATACCGATGTTCTTTTTATCGGCCTCGTCCTTGGCAAACATCTCGCTCAGCACCTCGCCAAGAATATGGCTATCGAGAGGCTCGGCAGGTGCTTCAAAAATCTCTACCTTATGATCAACCCCATCGATGTAAATGATGATATCATTTTTAGCCTTACCTTGAATTTCCAGGGCATCGAAGCCAGAGAATTTGAGGAACGGGCCAAAGAAACCACCAACGTTTGAATCGATAACAATATCGGTTTGCGGCGATATTGTACAAACAATCGACTTACCCGTACCGGAGTACTGGGTAATACCGCCAATGGGGCCCGATGAAATAACGATTTCGTTCTCGGGGTCGTTCCATTTGGTATCGGGTTTGGTTGCATCCCACAAAAGACGTAGGTCGTATCCCTTGCCACCAATGAACTTTTCCTTCATGATTGGGGGTACGGGTTTTTCCTTAACCTCGTTGCTCCCAACGTTTATATACAAAGTTTTATCGGTGTAGCCGCGGTAAAGCGGTTTCCACTCGTACTTCCACTGGGTCAGCATCTTGTGCTGCTTAACCATTTCCTTAACGTCCATAGTGCTTATGTTTTGGTTTAAATTTCTATTTCTATAGAATATTCGCAGCTATAAAAGTACCCGTAAAGTTATCAATAAAAAATGATTTCTATCAATATGAAATCGTTTGCATATTGGTAAATAGCAGCCAAAGCCCTTTGTTGGCTATCAGTTTAGTAGTAATTTTTCAATTTTTCATTCGAGTTGTTATTCCACTGAAATTCCATCACTTAAAAAATTATTCGAATTTTAACACAATTTAGTCGAATGTTTTATTCGCCGCTTTATTCCATGTTGTATTTTTGGAACACTAAACCATAACGTTCGAATATTTAAATACTTTAGATATGAACCAGTTAGATGATAGCCACAAGGGAATGCGCGAAAATATTATCAACGCGGCTACCGTAGTTTTCAGCCGTTACGGCTTTAAGAAAACCTCAATGGAGGATATTGCCCGAGCCCTCAGAATGGGAAAGAGTTCCATATATTACTACTTTAAGGGCAAAGAGGAGATTTTCCAAGCCGTAGTTGACCGCGAAGCCGACCTGCTCAGGGTAAAGGTAAAGGAGATTCTGGATAGCGAACTGCTAACAACCGAGAAGCTGCGCACCTATGTTAAGATGCGCATGGACCTCATCAAGCAGCTGTCAAACTACATGGAAATCCTAAAAAACGACGACCTGATGAACCTGGAGCTTACCGAAAAGTTCAGGAAAAAATACGACGACGAGGAGATAACCATTGTTAAGCAGATGCTTGAGGAGGGAATAAATAAAAATCAGCTTAAGGTGAAGGATCTGAACCTGTCGGCTTTAGCCATAGTTACTGCCATGAAAGGGCTGGAGATTCCTCTGGTTACCTCAACCATGGGCGTGGAGAGCCTTAATATGGTTATTGACGACATGCTTGATATTCTTTTCTACGGAATTGTAAAACGTTAACATATAACAGCTATGAAGATTTTTAGATTGGTTTCTTTTTTCGGAGCATGGCTAATTGGGATTGGCTATGTTTCGGGTCAGCAAGTTCTTACTCTGGAACAGTGCCGGCAAATGGCGCTGGAGCATAACCAGAAGGTTTTAATTGCCAATGAGCATGTTGAGGCGGCAGGGGCATTGAAGCGTTCCGCGCAAACGCAATTCCTGCCAAGCATTAGCGCAAACGGGCTTTACACCCGCACCAATAAGAAGTTTAGCCTTCTTGACAAGGATTTGATGCTACCTGTAATACCCTACACAGCCATTGACCCGGTAACCGGCGGGCTAAATAGTGCTATTCTCAGCCCAACGCTTCCCGATGGAACACCTAACCCAAACTTCAATCCATCTGTATTTGGCAATACCTTTGCCATTAATCCAAGTACAGGACAACCCTATACCGATAGCGAAGGAAATCCACTTTTTCAGAAATACACATGGCTTCCTAAGGATAAGGCTCAATTTGGCGAGAAAAATGTTTACGTGGCTGGCGTTAACCTTACCCAGCCCATCTTTACTGGTGGAAAAATTAGGGAAACCTACCGCATAGCAAAGTATGGCGAGAAGTTAGCCCGGGCACAAAGCGAAGCCGAACGTACCGAGGTGCTATACAAAACCGAGGAATCGTACTGGCGGGTTGCAGCTGTAGCTGAAAAGGTTAAGCTGGTTCAGGCTTACATTGCCCTGCTCGACAAGCTCAACAACGACCTCGAAAACTACTATGCCGAAGGCATTATCATCAAGAACGACCTGCTTAAAGTAAAGGTTAAGAAGAACGAAGCCGAGCTGAACCTGCTTAAAGCACAGAATGGTCTTACCCTGTCAAAGATGGCACTTTGCCAGCAGATAGGATTACCGCTAAATACCGATATTGTAATTGCCGACTCGCTACCTGCTCTCATGGAGCCCATAGCGCAGATGAACTACACCGACTCGGCATTGGCACGTCGCCCAGAGATTGAAGCGCTGAACCAAACCATTAACATTGCCAAATCGGGTGTAAACCTCATGAAATCGCGTTACATGCCCAATATCGGCTTAACCGCCAACTACATGTTTTTCAACCCTAATCCTTACAACGGACTAACCAATGAATTTGGCGGCGACTGGAGTGTAGGTGTGGCAATCAATGTGCCCATCTTCCACTGGAACGACCGCGGCCATACCCTTAAGGCAGCGCGAAGCGAGCAGCGCGTAGCAGAACTGAAAATGGACGAAGCCAAGGAACTTATTAGCTTACAGGTACAGCAGGCCATTTTCCAGCTCAACGAATCCATTAAGAAGGTTGAGATGGCCCAGATTAACCTAAAACAGACCGAGGAAAACCTTAAGGTAACCCGCGATGCCTTTGAAACTGGTCGGCAAAAAACATCCGATGTTCTGGAGGCTCAGGCCATGTGGCAGAATGCCTACAGCGAGCTGATTGATGCCCGTATGGAATACAGGCTTAACGTAGTTAACCTGAAACGCGTTACGGGAAGTTTGAAATAGATACAAGTGTTCAGTGTACAGTGTACAGTGTTCAGTGGGGTATTCAACTGAATTGATGATGTTAAAAGTTGAACCTTGAATCCCGCTACGCGGGACAGGCTCTTGAACTCCGCAGAGCGGAGCAGACTCTTGAACTTTGAACTAATTAAAACTACAAAATATTAAGCAATGAAACGATTAACATTACTAACTACAGCAACTGCCATTATGCTAGCATCGTGCAGCAGCAATAAGCAGGAACAAACCCAGAAAGAAGTAAATGTTCCACTTGTATCGACCATCAAGGTTGAGGAACGTGCATACAACCCGGTTCTTACCTTTACAGGAACCGTATTTGCCAACAAGGAGGCCAATTTGGGTGCAACATTACCCGGAAAGGTTGAAAAAATCTACTTTGAAGAGGGTCAGATGGTTAAGAAAGGCGACCTGATAGTAGAGCTTTCCGATGAGATGTTAACCCAGGCAATGATTGAGCACGAAACCATTAAAAAGGACTTTGAACGTGTTTCGCGCCTTAGGGAAAAGGGAAGCATCAGCGAGATGGAGTTCGACCACGTTAAGGCCAAATACGATGCCTCAACGGCCAAGGTCGAAATGGTTAAAAAGAACACCCAGGTGTACGCTCCTTTCAGCGGAATTATTGCCGAACGTATGATGGAGGAGGGCGAGGTTTACTTCCTTAACCCAGGCTTGGAGCCCGGCTATTCCATGCGCTCAGGAATTGTTAGGCTGATGCAAATTGACCCTGCCACTGTAAAGTTCGATGTAAACGAAAAGGATTTAATCCACATAAAAAAGGGTTTACCTGTTGTGGTTAAGCTCGATGGCATACCCGGAAAAACCTACCAGGGTAAGGTTGATAAAATCAAACCTATGCTCTCAACCACTACCCGTTCCACATCGGTTGAGGTTACCATTCCTAATTCAAACATGGAGATTAAGCCCGGCATGTTTGCCTTTGTTGACGTGTTGCTACCCGAGGTAAAATCGGCGGTGGTGCCCCTGCGTAGCATCTACCGTATGCCCGGCACTTCGGACGATTTTGTATTTACTGTGGTTAACGATACCGTAAACCGCGTTAAGGTTGAACGCCTGCAAACCATTGGTGAGTATGTAGCCATTAGGGGTATCGATACGGGTGCCGAAATCATCCTTGAAGGCAAAAACCGCGTGAACGATGGTTCAAAGGTTAAGGTGAGCAACAGGTAATAAAACCTAACAAAAACGGAAGAACATGAAACTACCACAAGTTGCCGTAAAAAGGCCTGTTTTCACAGCCATGTTGTTTGTGGCTATCCTGCTCTTTGGCGTTGTATCGCTTACCAGGCTACCGCTCGACATTATGCCCGAAATGGAGCTACCCACCCTTACGGTTATCACCGTATATCCGGGTGCCAGCGCCGACGAGGTTGAGGAGCAGGTATCCAAGAAACTGGAAAAAATCCTATCCGGAACGGAACATCTAAAGGAGATTACCTCGCAAAGCAAGGAGAACGTTTCGTTTGTTCAGCTTCAGTTTGAGTGGGGAACCGATATTACCTCGGCAGCCAATAATGCCCGCGACCTTATTGAACTTGTAAAGAACAAGCTACCCCGCGACGCGCATAACCCAATCATCTTCAAGGTTAACAGCTCACTAATGCCCGTTCTGGTGTATGGCGTTACCGCCAACGAGAGCTACAATGGGCTTTACAAGATAGTAGACGATGAGGTTGCCAGTAAGCTGCGCAAGGTTCCGGGGGTGGGCTCAGTTATAGTAATTGGAGCACCCGAACGAGAGATTAAGGTTGATATCGACCCTGTAAAACTACATGCCTACAACCTTTCGCTCAACCAGGTGGCAACTGTGCTAAAGGCACAGAATATTTCTATTCCCGGTGGGAATATCAAGGTAGGCGATAACGACTACTCGGTGCGCATTCCTGGCGATATTGCCAGCGTTGAGGAATTAAGGAATTTGGCTCTCATCAGCTTTAACGGTAAGGTTATTCGCCTTAGCGATGTGGCCGAAGTACGCGATGAGTATAAGGAGAAAGACGATGTGGGCAGAACTACCAACGGGAAAGGTGTTACCCTAATGGTTCAGAAACAATCGGGCGAAAATACACTTGAGGTGGTTAAGAAAATCCGAAATAAGGTTGATGAAATTAAACCTACTCTCCCATCGGATGTAAGCATAACCGAAGTAATGAAGAGCGATGAGCTCATCACAGAATCAATCAATAACCTTTCCGAATCGCTCTGGTATGCGCTGTTCTTTGTGGTTTTGGTGGTTATGGCATTCCTGCGAAACTGGAAGCAGAGCTTAATAGTTTTCATTACCATTCCCTTCTCGCTGATTGTAGCTTTCATAGTGATGTTTGCATCAGGCTGGACTATCAACATCTTCAGCTTAATGTCGTTGGTGGTGGCATCGGGTATGGTAGTGGATAACGCCATTGTAGTTCTCGAAAATATTACCCAGCATATTGAGAAAGGAGCAAAGCCCAAACAGGCCGCAATTTTCGGTAGTAGTGAGATGGGTATGGCAATTTCAGCATCAACCCTTACTACCATTGTGGTATTCCTGCCCATGATATTTATGGGTGGCATAGTGGGGATTATGTTTAAACAGCTTGCAATCCTAACATCTGTTACCCTTATTGCATCACTATTTACAGCACTAACCCTAACCCCCATGGCCTCGTCACAATTGCTGGAGGGGATGAAGAAGGGGGAAAAACGTCGCCACGGAAAGCTTTTCGAATGGAGTGAGCGCAACTTCCAGAAACTCGAAAACGGCTATAAGAAAGCCTTGGCTTGGGTTGTGCATCACAAAACATTTACTGTAATAGTAACGGTTGTCGTTCTAGCCTTCAGCCTTTGGGTTGGGAAAGGCCTAGGAACCGACTACATTCCCGAATTTGACGCAGGCGATGTGGTTGCAGTAATAGAAACAGAGGTGGGAACGTCAACCACCAAAACCGATAGCGTAGCCCAGGTGGTAATGCAAATCTTCCAGGACGAAATTCCTGAGATGGTTCCCGGTTCGTTGGCAGCCGTTTCTGGCCAAACCGAGGAGGGACTACTGTCGTCGGTGGGGTTTAGCGAGGGGAAAAACATTGCTACCGTGATGTGTCACCTTACCAAACCCAATGAGCGCAAGTACTCCGCAAAGCAAATTGCCGACAGAATTCGACCGCGTATTGCCGCCATTCCCGAAGTGGAGAACTTCCGCTTGCTGGGGGGTAGCATACTTTCGGCTGCTGTTACAGGAAATAAAAAACCTATTGAGATTGAAGTTTCAGGCAACAGCTTTGTTACAATAAACAGTACAGCCGAAGCCATTACCGCTCGTATGCGCGAATCGAAGTTTTTTAGCGATGTAATCAACAATGTTGACAAGGGTAAGCTCGAGATTCAAATCAGGGTTGATAAGCGCAAGGCTTCGGCCATGGGCCTGAACTCAGCCATGGTCGGCCTACAGGTTCGCCAAAGCATTTACGGAACCGAGGCCGGCGAGTTCAAGGAGGAAGGCGATGAGTACGGTATCACCCTACGCTACTCGCCCGAGTACCGCAACAATATCAGTCAAATCCGCAACATACAGCTTAAAAACCTATTGAACCAAACCATACCGCTGTCGGCTGTGGCCGATGTGGAAATGGGAACCAGCCCACTGCAAATTAACCGTAAAGGACAACAACGTGTGGTTAAGGTTATGGCTGAGCTAAACGATGTGTCGCTGGGCGAAGCCCAAAAGGAGGCCAAGCGGATTATTGCCAACCTTGATATACCAAGCGATGTTACCGTTGAAATTGCTGGCCAAACCACCGAGCAGGGCGAATCGTTTGCCGACCTATACTTAATTCTTGTGCTCGGTATCCTGCTGGTTTACATGGTTATGGCTGCTCAGTTCGAGAGCTTCCGCGACCCGTTCATTATCATGTTTGCCGTTCCAGTTACCTTTATCGGGGTGGTTTGGGCGTTCAAGCTAACCGGCCTAACCCTAAGTATCACAACTTTTGTGGGTTTGATTATGCTTATGGGTATAGTGGTAAACAACGGTATAGTGCTTGTTGACTACACCAACCTGCTCCGTAAGCGTGGTTACAAGCTATACGATGCCATTGCCGAGGCAGGACGAAGCCGTCTGCGGCCAGTACTGATGACTACGCTTACTACCCTTTTGGGTATGGTGCCCATGGCTACCAGCAGCGGTATGGGACGCGAGGCATACTCACCACTTGGGATTACCATGATTGGCGGGCTACTGGTTTCAACCCTAATCACCCTGCTGCTGGTTCCTACCATTTACGCAATATTCCACGACAATGAGCGTAAGCGTGAAGTGGATTCCAATAAATCGGTTTTGTTTAACTAAAAATGATGCTTAGCCATGAAAATGATATATTGCACCTGCAACGTTGCCGTTCTTGAGCCACTGCTCAAACTGCTCGACGAGAACAACGTTCGCGACTTTCAGGTTGTGGAGCAGGTTACCGCCAAGAATAAGAAGGGCGACCACCGTTTCAATAACCCGGTATGGCCTGGCTACAACTCAACTGTATTCATCCAAATTACTGAGGACGAAAAAGCCAAAATGGTAATGCAAAAGATACGTGAGTTTAACCGCAATGCCTTTAACGATAACGAGCTGGTTACCGCATGCATGTGGACCATTGAAGATTACTTTTTCGATTAACCCTTATGCAAATAATGAAAAAGGGACTTTAATGTCCCTTTTTTTATTTTAAAAGACAATACAAACTAGTTATTGAAATGCTTTTTTTGTTACTATGATTAATCTCATCAAAAATATATCCGCACCCCATTTTTATTAGCTTGGTTGAATTTGTTAATTCAAGGCACTTTGATTTAACTTTTCACCTTTCACTTTTAACTATTCCTCTAACTTCTTCTAACTCCCTTTCTTCCTGTATTTTAATAACGTTTCACGTTTAACGAACTAAAACATCCTCTAACTCCATGATATTACTTCTATTCCGAATCATTCTAAATCATTCCGACTTTTATTCACACGTTTAACTTTTAACGATTAACGATTAACGGTTCACGGTTCATCTTCCTCTAACTTCCTCTAACTCCCTCATATTTTGTCTATTTCGAATCATTATGAATCATTCCGACTCATTCCACTCCATCCATAAATAAATTCTACTCATCAACCCCGCCAATGGTAAACGAAAGCAGGGTAGTGTGGTCGTATTCCTGACCGGGCATCAGCAGCGTTGAAGGGAAATGCGACATGTTGGGTGAGTTAGGGAAATGTTGCGGCTCCATACAAACAGCCCAGTTCCCTTTTTCGGGCAGTTTTATCATGGGGTTGGCAACGTTTGGCCTGTTCATGGGGGTGTAAAGCTGAATGCCAGGCTGCGTGGTGTAAATGGTAAGCCCAATATGGGTTTTGGGGTTGTACAGCGCCACCGACGGATTGTCAATTTTGGGGTTGTTCAGTACATAGCAATGGTCGTAACAGGCTCCCACCAGGTCGATGTCGGCCCCAATGGCCTTAAACTTTCTAAAATCGAAAGGAGAACCATCAACCTCGCGGATTTCGCCAGTTGGAATAAGCTCGCTGTTAACCGGCAGGTAGTGGTCGGCATCTATTCGCAGCATGTGATCAAGCACATCGGTTTCAAACCCGTTCAGGTTAAAATAGCCGTGAGTGGTAAGGTTCAGGTGGGTGGGTCTATCGGTTACAGCGCGGTAGCTTATGCTAACCTGATTATCATCGGTAATCTGGTAAATCACCCAAACATCAACGTTTCCCGGAAATCCTTGGTCGCCATGGGGGCTTTTCAGGTAAAACTCCAGCATGCAAACCCCGTTATGTTCCTCAAACATTACGGTTTCCCAAACCCTATGGCTAAATCCTATTTTCCCGCCGTGTAGGATGTTCTTACCCTCGTTAGCGCTTAGTTCAAAATCCTCGGCACCAATGGTAAATTTAGCGTTAGCAATACGGTTGGTATACCGCCCAACAATTACACCCGGGTAGTAATCGGCCTTCAGGTAATCCGATGGATTTAAAAGGCCATAGGCCAAGTTAAACTTTTCGTTCTCATCGTTAAGCAACCGCAAACCAACCATGGCTGCTCCAAGGTTGGTTAATGTAACCTCCATTCCTCCCTCGGTGGTTATGGTATAAACCATCACATCTTGATTATCGATTGTTCCCCATTGACTGGCAAAAAAATCCATAGCTTATAAATCGTTTTCGTCAACAATAAAAATATCCTCGTTTGGCTTTTTCATCAGATACTGTTCCCGTGCAAACTTTTCCAGGTTCTCGGCATTTGTCCGGAGTTCCTTAATTTTTTTCTTATCCTCTTCAATCTTCTGGAGGTAGTATACTTTTTCTTCCTCAAGGCTCTTAATTCGGCGCTTTGCAGCAAACATCTCAATCCAGTTGCTGCTATCAAATATCAGCATCCAAATCACAAAAATCAAGGCTGTAAGGAAAAACTTATTCCTGAGCTTAGGTAGAAACCATTTCCAGAAAGTAATCTCGTTCACCGGCATTTTAACCTCCGCTTATCAGGTGAATAACCTGCACGTCATCGCCATCCTTAATGGTTGCTATGCTGTACTCGTCCTTTTTTATCAGTTTACCATTCACCTTCACCACCAGCATCCTAAAAGTAAAACGTTTAACCGCCAGCAACTCGTTAACGGTAATAGCAGCCTTATTAGTATCAATGTGTTCCGGCAGATTATTTAGTGTAATATCCATAGAAAAAGTATTTGGGCGTGCCCCCTGAAGGGGTCGGGCTACTCCGGGCTTCGCTTCGCTCCGGCAAGCCACACCAGTAGGCGTGGCTGTGCTGCTGTGCACCCTCCGTATCCCTCACGCAAATATAACCATAACGTAATGCAAAATCATAACAATACCCAAAAGATTTTTGGGATTACAAGGCTGAAAAAATATCGTTATGTTCTCTCCTGTCATGCTGAGGCCCGATATATCGGGATAGACTCCAGCCGAAGCATCGCTTTGTACCTTTAACACTTTGATGAGATTCCTCGCAGTTGCTCGGAATAACAAAAAAAGTTGTTTGTTGATAGTTGTTCGTTGTTCGTGAATTTAGATGGAACACAGATGACGCAGAATAGACAGATTTACACTGCGTTACCCTGGGTAAACTCTGTGCAACACTGTGTTACTTATTATTTTTTCGTTAATGGTTGTTCGATTTCGTTTAACGGCTCACGGTTAACGAACATTATTTAACCTTCGCTCTAACTATTCACTAGCTTACCTTCCCCCGTATTGTTGCTCGTAGTACTTCAGGTAATCGCCGCTTACCACGTTGTTGAGCCATTGCTCGTTGGTTAAGTACCAGTCAACCGTTTTTTCTAGGCCTACATCAAAGGTTAGCGATGGTTTCCAGCCCAGATCGCGCTGTATTTTGCTGGAATCAATGGCATAGCGTAGGTCGTGTCCTGCCCTGTCCTTTACAAAGGTTATGAGCTTTTCCGATTCCCCCTGGGCTCTCCCGAGTTTCCTGTCCATTATTCGGCAAAGCAGCCTTATTAGATCAATGTTCTTCCACTCGTTGTTACCGCCAATATTGTAGGTTGCCCCAAGCTTTGCCTTATGGAAAATCAGATCAATGGCGGCGGCATGGTCTTCCACGTACAACCAATCGCGAACGTTCTCCCCTTTGCCGTAAATGGGGATGGGTTTGTTATTCTTAATATTATGGATTGAGAGTGGAATTAACTTCTCGGGGAACTGGTTTGGCCCGTAGTTGTTGGAGCAATTCGATATTACAACGGGTAGCCCATAGGTATGATGGTAGGCCCTAACCAGATGATCGGACGATGCTTTTGAAGCCGAGTAGGGACTCCTTGGGTCGTAAGGGGTTTCCTCGGTGAAAAATCCTTCTGCCCCAAGGCTACCGTAAACCTCATCGGTGGAGATGTGGTAGAAAAGCTTTCCTACCCAGTTGCCATTCCAAAACTTTCGGGCTGCGTTTAGCAGAACGGTGGTTCCAATTATGTTTGTACGGATAAATGCCATGGGGTCGGTTATCGACCGGTCCACATGCGACTCGGCTGCCAGGTGAATAACGCCGTCAATGGTATACTCGCTAAATACCTTGTCAACATCGGCCTCGTTAGCTATATCGCCTTTAATAAACTTGTAATTGGACTTGCCTTCAATGTCGGTAAGGTTTTGCAGGTTCCCCGCATAGGTTAGCTTATCAAAGTTAATAATCAGGTAGTTGGGGTAGCTGTTTACAAATCGGCGAACCACATGCGAGCCAATAAATCCTGCACCCCCAGTAATAAGAATTGTTCTGCGTTCCATTCTTTTGCCCTAAATTTACAGATGTTTAACAAAAATTTTCTGTAAAGAAAGTAAATTTTTAGACTACATTTTGTGTTGGATAAAAAAGATACTAAATTTGCAGCCACAAAAATAACGGCTCGTAGCTCAGCTGGTAGAGCACGTGACTCTTAATCATGGGGTCGTGGGTTCGATCCCCACCGAGCCGACAGCAAGCCACTCCACAGGAGTGGCTTTTTTATTCCGGGCATAAATTATTTTGCTAATTTTGTTAATAAACCATTTTCTCCATGCCCGGACTACAGAAGGAAACCGTTGATTTTCTTGTTAACCTCTCAAACAACAATAACCGTGAGTGGTTTCAGGTGAACCGCCATAGCTATGAACAGGCCCAAACCGATTTTCAGCAGCTTGTGTTCACATTGATTGCAGGCATTAGCCACTTCGATAAATCGATAGGTGCTCTTGAACCTCGCGATTGCATTTTCCGAATTTATCGCGATGTTCGCTTTTCGGCCAATAAGAACCCCTACAAGGAAAACTTTGGGGCCTTTATAGCCCCGGGTGGCCGAAAAAGCAGTGGTTGTGGATACTACATCCATATCCAGCCCGGAGGTTCATTTGCTTCAGGAGGTTTGTATATGGCCCCTGCACCCGTAATGAAGGCGGTACGCCTGGCAATGCTTGAAAATCGGAGCGAGTTTCTTTCAATTGTTAACAACCCAAAGTTCAAATCAACCTTTACCTGGGAAGGCGTTGAGCAGGCTAAACGCATACCTGCAGGGTTTGAGTTCGATTCGGAGTTAGACCATTTTCTCCGATTGAAACATATAACTCCTTCGTGCGATTTTACCGATCAGGAGCTTATTCGTCCCGATTTTGATCAAAAGACTATCGAAACGTTTGAAACGTTAAGTCCATTGATAAAGTTCTTAAACCAAGCTAAACAGTAATGCGCAACGCGGTAGTAATTCTTTTTTGGGTGTTTCCCTTGCTTGCTTCAGCACAGGTAGGTTATGTTCAGGAAGGGAATGCATCAATATACGACGATAGCTTTGAGGGCAGGGTAACGGCATCGGGGGAGCGTTACAGCCACTTAAAGGCAACCTGTGCCCATGTTTCCATTCCATTCGGTTCATTGGTCAAAATTACCAACTTGGATAACAACCAATCGGCCATAGCCCGGGTAAACGATAGGGGTCCATTTGTGGCTGGCAGAATAACTGATGTTTCAAAATCGGTAGCCGAGAGGCTTGGAATGATAGGCAAAGGGATAGCAAGGGTACGAATAGAGGTGATAGATAACCAAGGGGTAAAACTTGAGTCAAAGGTGGAGGTACCCAAAAGCCAGCCAACCGATGCAGGTAAGGTAGTAGCTGGTGCTCAAGCCAATGAAACAAAGAGCAATCCACAAGCTGGTGTATCCGAATCGGTTGAGTATTTTTTGGTTGAGGTTCAAAAACAAAACAAAAAGGGATTTTACCTACAGCTAGGCAGTTTTAAGGAGCAGGCCAATATTTTCACGCTTTTAGCCGATGCCCAGGTTCAATTTGGGAAGAGGGCTTGCGTTCAGGTTGTTACGGTTAACAACGAGCGTCTTTTTAAGGTACTTATTGGCCCATTTACCTCCCGTGCCGATGCCGAAAAGGTAAAGCAAAGCGCTCAAACCAAGTATCAGGGATGTTTTATTGTTGAAATTAGGTAATTGATAAAAATTCGCTAATATTGAAACTTATAACCAACCTAAATAAACTATGAAGAAGTTATTATTGCTTGCGTTTGCATTGATGTTACTGGTGCCGGCAATGGCACAGCATCAGGACAAGGTTCTTGGTACATGGCTAACCCAGTACGGCGATTCCAAGGTTACTATTAAGAAGGATTCCAAGGGAAAATTCTACGGTGAGATTACCTGGCTTAAGGAGCCCAATAAGGATGGGAAACCTAAGGTTGACGATAAGAATCCCGATCCCAAGTTACAAAATCGCCCCATCATGGGTTTGAGAATGCTCGATGGCTTTGTTTACAAGGATAGCCAGTGGGTTGATGGCACAATCTATAATCCCAAGGAGGGAAAAACTTACAAGTGCTACATGTGGTTCGACGATGGGAACTATAATTTACTCCATGTCAAGGGTTATATAGGTTTCTCATTCATTGGGAAAGAGGTGGAGTGGACCCGAAGCAACTAAACTTTATGGGGTAAAACGTATTACATACGATTTTATCAACCTTTTTTATCCTAACGTTTGTTCCGTTTGTCACGATGGGCTTTCGCTATACGAGGAGGTGCTATGCACCTCCTGTTTGTATCATATTCCCCGAACACGATTCTGGAATTGGCCCGATAATCCTGTATCGCAAATCTTTTGGGGTCGGGTTAACGTGGAACATGCCTGTTCATTCTTCTTCTTCCGTAAGGGTAGTCGTTACCGCAAGCTGTTGCATATGCTAAAATATCAGGGACGCGATGATATTGGCGTATTCCTTGGCAGACAGTATGGGCTGGAGTTGAGAAACTCTGACCTATATAAGCCCATAACGGCAATAGTTCCCGTACCGTTGCATCCCAAGCGGTTAAAGGAACGTGGGTACAACCAGGCCGAGGTTATCGCAAAAGGGTTGTCGGAGGCTATGGGGGTACCTGTGGTAACCGATGTTCTACTTAGAAACGTTTACACGCAAACTCAAACAAAAAAGTCGCGTATTGAGCGTATGCAAAACATTGCTGGGGCTTTCACCATCAAAAATGCCGAGAAGATTGAAAAGGGACATGTGCTCCTAGTTGATGATGTTATAACTACCGGGGCAACTCTTGAAACCTGTGCCAAAACCCTCTTAGACTCTGTTGATGCGAAGGTTAGCGTTGGAACACTTGCCTATGCAAGTAATGTTTAAGATTTAAGGATAAAGGATAAAGTATTTGGTGTTTGGTTTTTGGTGTTTGGTTGCCTCTCGTTAGCGCGCGTCTTCTGACGCGTGCGTTCTTCTAATTTGACTGGGCTCAGCATGACATGAGGGGACGGGTCAATGAACAACAATCAACTAAAAACGAACAACTTTACCTATACCTGTAAGCAGCTTTACGCAACCTGTCCATAATGGCAATGCCAATACCAGTTTCTGGTACAGGATCAATTAGGATGTAGTCGACATCTGAGTCCTCAAGGGCGTGTATTTTTTCAAAAAGATGTGCAGCTGCTTCTAACAAGTCGCCTTTTTCCGATAGATACTCCACCCGTTTGTAGTTACCATGGGGCTTTTGGCCAAAGGCTATGTAGCCAGCTTTTGATGGATCAAACTGCTTGTTGGTTTCGCCGAGTATGTAAAGTGGTTTGTTAGGGCTATAGTGCGATTTTAGCAGCCCAGGCGATGCCAATCCCTTTTTGGGCAGATGGGCGCTCGATGGTTTAACAACCTGCGCCAAGTGGTTGTGCGTAATTGCGCCATGGCGCAATATAATGAACCCTTCGTTGTCGAGTGTTACCACAGTCGATTCAATGCCAACAGTGGTTTTACCCCCATCGAGTATGTAATCCACTTGGGGTAATTGTTTTAACACGTGCTCAGCACGTGTAGGGCTAACCCGACCAAACTTATTGGCGCTGGGGGCAGCAATTACACACCCCGATTTCTTTATGAGCTCAAGAGCTATGGGGTGGTTGGGCATGCGGATGCCAACCGTTTCGAGGTCGGAAGTTACAATACCCGGAACAATGTTGCTTTTAGGAACAACTATGGTAAGCGGACCCGGCCAAAAGCGCTCGGCTAGCTGAAAAATTCTGGAATCGGTGCTTGGGGTAAGAAGGCCAATGCTATCGACCGATGCTATATGAACAATTAACGGATCGAATGAAGGCCGTTCCTTTAGTGCAAAAACCTTGGCTACAGCATTAGGATTAAGGGCATTTGCACCTAATCCGTACACCGTTTCAGTAGGGAAAGCCACAACCCCACCGTTGGCTATAATTGATGCAGCACGGTCAATGTCAACCCCAACTAATCCCATTTATTTTACTGCAGATTTTTATCGGCTTCTTCAATCTCCATTCGTTTCTTCTCCTGGTATTCAGCAATTTTTTTCTGAATATCGGGGTTCGATAGCCCAATAATTTTTGCGGCAGCCAGAGCCGCATTTTCGGGGCTAAGAATGGTGAGCGGGGCAACCCCCGAAGGCATTCGTAGGCTTGAGTAAATATCGGCCCCTCCAAATTTATCGCTGTATGGGGGGCAGGCAATTACCGGACAGTGGGTTTGGGCATCAGTAAAACCGCTTAATGCATTGCTCATGCCGGCAATGGTTATAAACACCACGTTTTCTTTCTCGTAATGTTTAATCAGTTCATAGCACTTGAGCGGCACCTTATGGGCCGATGCAATACGCATTACGGTTTCGATTCCAAAACCTTTAAGCACTGTTACTATTTGGTTGGCCCAGTCAAGGTCAGCCTTTGAGCCCATAATGATTACAACTTTGCGGTTCATAGCCTCTGTGATTTTTGGTTTTCGTGTTGGCCAAAAAGCGTGTTTCGGTGGAAAAGTAGTAGGTATATAACCCCTACAGTTATGGATGAGTCGGCAATATTGAATACGGGCCTGAAGAACACAAAGTGTTCACCGCCTATGAAAGGGATCCACGATGGTAAAACGGTATCAATTATTGGGAAGTAAAACATATCGACCACGCAACCCTGAAGGAATCCTGCGTATCCACCAAAATTCAATTTTGAAATGCCATAGTACGATACCCACTGGTTGAACTGGTTGTTGTAAACTGTTCCGCTATCGAAAAGGTAACCGTAGAATGCGCTATCGATAATATTTCCAATGGCACCGGCAAGGATAAGTGAAAGGCCAACAATAATACCTGTTTTTACCTGTTGCTTGATAAGGTGATTAAGATACCAGGCAATAGCTATAATTGCAGCAATACGGAATATGCTTAACCCAATTTTCCCCCAAATACCCCAAAACTTTAAACCAAAGGCCATGCCCGGATTTTCGGTAAAGTGCAGAATAAACCAATTCCCAATCACACTCATCTCATCGCCAATGGCAAAGTTGGTTTTAATCCAGATCTTTAGGGCTTGATCAATTACCAGGATAAGGAGGATTATCAGAAAGGCTAAGTGTTTCTTATTGAATTTCATCCGTACTAAATATTTATATTATTAATTACCAACACATTACTATCTTGCTTTTAACAATCTTTGTCGAACGGATGGAACACCCATAGTTTGTTCATCTGTGTTTACCTTTGGTGAACTCGTAAGTTTGGTTGTGCAAGCTCCCTTAACTGGGTGTTTCATAGGTTAACCATTTAAGGTGTAAAACTAATATAAAAAGTAAAAGCGACCAAACGGTCGCTTTGATAAGAAATAAATATTAACACTTTCAGCTATCGTTGACTGTTCTTAGCTTCGATGCTAAGCGTTGCGTGTGGAACGGCACGGAGGCGTTCTTTTGAAATCAGTTTTCCCGTTTCGCGGCAAATACCATAGGTTTTGTTCTCGATACGCACCAGGGCAGCCTCAAGGTGTTGGATAAACTTGAGTTGGCGCTGAGCCAATCGGCCGGCTTCCTCCTTCGAGAGGGTCGAAGCGCCTTCCTCCAAAACCTTAAAGGTTGGCGAGGTGTCCTCGGTATCGTTACTCTCATCCATGGTAATGGCACTCTTCAGGATTTCGTAATCCCGGCGTGCCTTTTCGAGTTTTTGCAGAATAATTTCCTTGAATTCTGCCAACTCCTCGTCCGTGTATCTGGTCTTCTCTCCCATGGCTATATAAATTTTGCTAAAGATATAAAAAAATCATAGTAAAAAACCAACTCAACTATTCAATCTTTTCAACAATAATAGCGGTAGTTAGTTCATCGTCTAACTCTACTACGTTAGAATTTCCATTTAGTTCCCCATCAACCAAAATAATTTCACGGGCAAGTGTTTGGGTGGAGATGTAGTTCCTGTGAAACTCAATGGCTTTGTTCAACTTATCGTGTTTCTGAATTTTGATGCGGATCTTATCGGTTACCTCAAAGCCTGAATCCTTTCGCATGTTTTGAACCCTATTGATTAGCTCGCGGGCAATACCCTCCATGCGAAGTTCTTCGGTAATGGTAATATCCAGGGCAACTGTATAACGGCCCTCGTTAGCTACCAGCCAACCCGGAATATCTTCGGAGAGTATTTCTACATCTTCGAGGGTTAGATCGATGTTCCCGTCGGGGGTGTTAATGGTATATTGTCCATTACGCTCAAAGGTTGCAATATCTTCCTGTGTCATTTTTGCTATGGCTTCGGAAATAGCCTTCATTGCCTTGCCGTATCGTGGACCCAGGGTTTTGAAGTTTGGTTTGATTTTCTTAACCAGAATTCCCGATGAATCGCTAAGGTATTCAAGCTCCTTAACGTTAACCTCGCTAAGAATGAGGTTTTCAACTGCTGCAAGTTGCTCCCTGAACTGTTCATCAAGGATAGGGATCATGATTTTTTGCAAGGGCTGACGAACCTTGATGTTAACCTTACGGCGCAAGCCAAGCACAAGCGAGCAAATTGATTGCGCCATTTCCATTTTCTCCTCAAGGTTCTTATCAATCAATGCAGAGTTGTATTCAGGGAAATCGGCAAGGTGAACGCTTTCAGCGTTATGGCGATGTGTTACCCGGTTCAAATCGGTGAAAAGCTGGTCCATGTAAAATGGTGCGATGGGCGCAGCCAGCATGGCAACAGTTTCCAAACAGGTATAAAGGGTTTGGAATGCGGCTATCTTGTCGGTATTATACTCACCACCCCAGAAACGTTTGCGGTTCAACCTTACATACCAGTTGCTGAGCTGCTCAATTACAAAATCCTGAATTGCACGCCCGGCGCGTGTAGGCTCATAGTCCTCGTATGCCTCCTGTACCTCTTTGACCAGGCTGTTCAGCAACGAGAGTATCCAGCGGTCAATTTCGGGGCGTTGGCTTATAGGAACTTCCTCTTCGGCGTAGGTAAACCCATCTACGTTGGCGTAAAGGGCAAAGAACGAGTAGGTGTTATAAAGCGTACCAAAGAATTTACGCTTAACCTCATCAACGCCATCGATATCGAACTTTAGGTTATCCCAGGGTTGTGCGTTGGTAATCATGTACCAGCGAAGCGGGTCGGAACCGTACTTTTCAATTACCTCCCACGGATCAACGGCATTGCCAAGGCGTTTGCTCATCTTGTTGCCGTTTTTGTCGAGAACCAACCCGTTGGAAATGATATTCTTATAGGCTACCGAATCGAACAGTAGGGTTGAAAGCGCATGAAGGGTGTAGAACCAACCACGGGTTTGGTCAACACCTTCGGCAATGAAATCGGCGGGGAAAAGCTCGTTAAAATTATCCTTATTCTCAAAGGGATAATGAACCTGAGCGTAAGGCATGGCGCCTGAATCGAACCACACATCAATGAGGTCGGGTTCGCGGAACATACGCTTTCCGCTTGGTGATACCAGCACAATATTATCCACAAATGGGCGATGTAGGTCGAAGGTATCGTAGTTTTCCTTACTGAAATCGCCCTCCTTGTAGTTGGCCAAAGGGTTTTTGTCCATGAAGCCGGCCTTAATAGCCTTTTCAATTTCAGTCTTTAGCTGGGCAACCGATCCTATGCATATCATCTCGGTTCTATCTTCCGATACCCAAATGGGTAGGGGTGTTCCCCAGAAGCGCGAACGCGAAAGGTTCCAATCCAGCAGATTTTCGAGCCACTTGCCAAAACGACCGGTACCTGTGCTTGCCGGTTTCCAGTTGATGGTTTTGTTTAGCTCAATCATTCTATCCTTCAATGCGGTAACGCGAATAAACCAGCTATCGAGCGGATAGTAAAGTACAGGTTTATCGGTACGCCAGCAGTGCGGGTAGTTGTGAACGTGTTTTTCAATTCTAAATGCCTTATTATCCTTTTTCAGGGCAACGGCAAGGTCAACATCGAGCGATGGGGCATCCTCGGGTAGAGTTGGGTCGTAATCGTTTTTGACGAATCTACCGGCAAATTCCTTGTATTGTTCAACGTTCACATTGTTTTTTACAAAGTCGGGGTCAAGGTCTTCGATTGGGTAAAACCTACCGCGCCTATCCACCATGGGCTCGGCATTACGGTATTTATCGCGCAGGATAAGTGGGGCAATACCCGAAGCCTTTGCCACTCGGTCGTCGTCGGCACCAAAGGTTGGTGCAATATGAACCACACCGGTACCATCCTCGGTAGTAACAAAATCGCCGGCAATCACCCTGAAGGCGTCGCCCTCGGGTTTCACCCAGGGGAATAGCTGTTCGTAGCGGATACCTACAAGCTTTGAACCCTCAACCTCCGATAAAACCTTAAAGGGTACCTTTTTATCTCCGGGTTGGTACTCCTCTAACGATAGCTCGGCATTGGCAGCAGGGAAGTAATAGTCCTGTCTGTCTTTTGCCAGAACAACCGTTAAAGGTTCGCCACTATATGGGTTAAAGGTTCTAACAATGCTATACTTTATGTTGGCGTTTACCGCCAGTGCAGTGTTCGATGGCAGAGTCCAAGGCGTGGTAGTCCATGCCAGTATGTAAACATCCTGTGTGTCGGTTAGGTCAAAAAGGAATTGGCTGCTCTCGTTCCTGATTACATTGAACTGAGCAACTACGGTGGTATCCTTAACATCGCGGTAGCATCCGGGTTGGTTAAGCTCGTGGGTACTCAAGCCGGTACCGGCTGCCGGAGAGTAAGGCTGTATGGTTTTCCCCTTGTAAAGCAAACCCTTTTCAAAAAGTTTTTGTAAAAGATACCAAAGCGATTCAATGTAACGGTTGTCGTACGTGATATAGGGGTCGTCCATATCGACCCAGTAGCCCATTTTTTGGGTAAGGTCCTCCCACAGGTCGGTGTACTTCATTACCTCCTTACGGCAGGTATTGTTGTACTCCTCAACCGATATTTTGGTACCAATATCCTCCTTGGTTATACCAAGCATTTTTTCAACGCCAAGTTCAACGGGCAAACCATGGGTGTCCCATCCGGCTTTACGCTCAACTAAAAATCCTTTTTGGGTTTTATATCGACAAAAAATATCCTTAATGGTGCGTGCCATTACGTGATGGATGCCAGGTATTCCATTGGCTGATGGTGGCCCTTCGTAAAAAATAAACTTGGGGTGCCCTTTTCGAGTTTCTATGCTTTTCCTAAAGGTGTTCTGCTGCTCCCAGGTCTTAAGAACATCCTTGTTCACTTGAGGCAAATCAAGTCCCTTGTACTCTTTAAATTTTAGGTTACCCATATAAAACGCTATTAAATACTAAAATCTGTGTAGATAATCGCTTCCAAAAAAATCTCACAAAATTAGAGTTTTTTTCAGACAATCAAAAGTTTAAGTTTGGTTATTCAGGGGAGGATTATTCGTGTTTGGTGTTTAGTGTTTGGCTTTTCGAGTAATGCTGGTTTCAAAATCAACCTACAACTATCAACCACTTCCCCACTCACTAAACACCAAATATCAGTTTATCCTTACTAAATTAGTTGTAACTTTAGCACGCCAAACTGTTACGCCGATGAAGCGCACCATAGCAACCATTGTATTTTTAACACTTGCCATTGCCGGATTAGTATTTCTGTTTTACCGGTGGGTAAACAAACACGATTACCGGCAATTCAACCCAATTGATGCTATTCCTTTAAATGCTACATTGATTTTAAATATTGATGATTTTGAATCGTTTGCTAACTCTGTTAAGTCAAATATTTGTTGGGAAACCCTTGAAAGTGGTGATGCTGTTAAAAGTTTTGCTGGCATTCTTAACTTTATCGATAGCGCAGCAAAATCGGACAATACAGTTAGAACAGCCATAAAAGGTACTAATACTGCAGTAGCTTTTTACAACCACCATCCGCAGGGCAGCGAGTTTTTACTGGCCCATAAAGTTCCCAAGGAGATTAACCAAAGCGATATTCTGGAACTTATTAAGCTTCAATGTTTGGGATATGCAAAGGCCGAGGAGATACAAATTGCCGGCAACAGCGCAATAAATGTTGAGTTTCCTGAAGGTAACTATATCAATTTAACATTTACTGTGTTCAGTAACCTTTTACTTGTTGGCAATAGTCAGGAGTTGCTTGTTGAGTCAGTCAAAAAGCTAAAGGATGATGCTGCCATTGAACCCGATGAGCAGTTTCAGTCGCTTTACCAAACGGCCGCAACAGGAGTCGCTGCCAATGTCTTTGTAAACATCAATGAGCTTTCCAAAACTTTATCGCTTGAAGACAATGCACATGCTCTTAAGGGAGTTGCAAGCTGGGTAGGGCTCGATGTTCAGGTATCGCCTAGTATGGTTATTGCCAACGGGCTTATTGTGAGTTCGGCCACCGGCAGCAATTACTATAAAATATTTACCCGCCAAAGCCCTGTCCCCTTTTCGTTACATAGCTACATGCCCGCTTCAACATCATTTTTCACTTGGTATGGCCTGCCCAGCATCCCTAACTTCATGGCCGATAATAGCGATTATATTGATAATATTGGCCTAACTGAACCATACAACAAAAACCTTTCAGGATTTTTAACCCTTACGGGTGTATCTATCGAGGAATTCTTGTTCAGTAATCTTGATAATGAAATTGCGGCAATCTCCGCCAGGGTTCAAAGCGATAATGCGGCATGGTTTATTCTTGTGAACACTAAAAGCGGTTCTGCAACCATGCAGCAGCTGGAAAAATTTGCAGGAGGCCCTGGGGTAGTAAAGCATGAGTATAAGCCCGACAAGCAAAAGAACTATCCAATAATCGAAAATCCTATTCAAGGATACTTACCAACCCTTTTGGGTAACAGCTTTTTGAAGGTAAACGACAAGTATGTTACGTCAATCGAAAACGTTTTGGTTTTCGGTTCAAGCATCAATTCGCTCGAATTCTTCATCAATGAGTACTTGCGGAACAATACACTTGCGGGAACTGAAAGCTATAGTAGTGTTCAGCAACGAATTTCAACGTTATCGAACCTAATTCTATTTAGCAGGGGAATGGATTCATACCCATTGAGCGAATTAAGCTCGCATGGTAGGCCAATACAGCTATACAAAGGTAAAGCCTCCTCCCGTCATAGCTTTATTTGGCAGGTGGTAGGCGGAAGCCAAAAGCTTTTTGCCATGCTTGCCATAAAAAGCAGCCCAGCGGATTTGGCTGAAACGGCCAGCTCGCTTAAAAATGTGAGGTGGGTTTGCAAGCTCAGCTCTGAACCAGTTGGCAAACCCCATTTGTTGGTAAACCACCTTAATGGCCAACATGAGATTTTGGTTCAGGATTCTGAAAACTCAATCTACCTGATTAGTAACGATGGGCATATACTCTGGAAACGAAAACTTGGGGCACCAGTACTTGGAGATGTAATCCAGGTGGATGTTTTTCGTAACAAAAAGTTACAGATGGTTTTTGCAGCAGGCAATAGGATATACCTGGTTGACCGCAATGGAAATGATGTTGAAGGTTTTCCTGTGAGCTTGCCTGCTAACGCTACTTCCCCATTATCGGCTTTTGATTACGATAAAAACCGCAACTACCGGTTTATAGTGGCTTGTTCCGATAAAAAGATTTACTGCTACGACACCAACGGAAAACCCGTAAGCGGTTGGCTAAACTTTAAAACAGAAATGGTTGTTAATAGTCGAATTGGCTATGTTAGCTATCAGGGCAAGGATTATATAGTGATTTTTGACCAAAATCGTCCGTATTTGCTGAACCGTCGGGGCGAGGAACGGTTAAGGCCGCAATCATTTTTTGCTAAAGCAAAAAACAGCGAATTTTACCTTGTTGGTGGCTTTGGGACAGGGTCATACTTGCTAACCACCGATACGCTGGGTATAATTAAAAAATTATTTTTTGATGGCAGGGTCGAAAGTCAAGTGCTTGAGCCCTACACACCCAATCATACGTTTTGTAGGGCAGGGGACAATTATTTTATCCTCGACAGGAATAGGGTAAGCATCTACTCAAGCCAAGGCAAGTTAAAAAATGTGATACTATCGTCAAGAGGCGATTTCGATTCAGGAAAATTACAGGTTATTCCTAGCAATAGCCTAATTCTGGTTTCCAGGGATGAAAGTGTTTTGGGGTACGATATCAACGGCAAAACAATAAGCTTGTTCCCAATATCGGGCAGCCTTCCTATTGTTGAGGTAAATTCTAAAAACAACCAGTTTGTTACTTTATCAAAACAGAATGGGGTTATATGCTTTGCCATTAAATAAATAGCTATCTTTGCGCACCGTTTCAATTTAGTAATGATTGCATTTTTAAAATTCATTTTTTACTTCTTTTTGACCCTTTTTTTACTGGGCTTGATAGGACGCATCCTCCTAAGGCTTTGGTTAAGGCGATTGTATAAAAAAATTAACCAGGAAGCAGGACAACAATCGTCCGATAGCAGCAAGGGACGAAATTTTTCATTCACCCGGAAAAAAAAGATTATCGATAAGAATCAGGGTGAATACGTGGATTACGAAGAGTTAGATTAGCTATAGTTTAATTTGATCAAATGTATGGCTGAGGTTGTAGCAGGTATCGATATTGGTGGTACAAACACAGTAATAGGAATAGTTAACCGGAATGGCGATATACTTGCAGAGAGTACCCTTCCCACACGCTGTAATGCTACCTTTGATGTTTTTGTAAAAAACTTAACCGGGGCTATTGAGCAGCTGCTCATGGAGCTTGGTCATGAGCACAGGTTGCTTGGCGTTGGCGTTGGTTCTCCTAACGGCTCGTATAATCTGGGCGCTATAGTTGATGCTCCAAATCTGGAGTGGAAAGGGATACTCCCTTTATGCAAGGAAATTACTGCATTAACAGGTGTACCCAGCGTGGTTACCAACGACGCCAATGCTGCTGCACTGGGTGAGTTGCTATTTGGGGCGGCAAAGGGAATGAAAAACTTTGTGGTTATCACATTGGGTACAGGATTAGGTAGTGGAATTGTGGTAGATGGTAAGCTGGTTGTAGGCCACGATGGTTTTGCCGGCGAGTTTGGGCATATGGTTGCCAAGGCCAATGGCCGGCAGTGTGGATGCGGCAAGAAAGGATGCCTCGAAACCTACGCATCGGCTACAGGTCTTAGGAGAACCGCCTTCAAGATGATTGCCGATAGCAACCAGCCAAGTATGCTTCGCAATATTACCTACGATAAGCTTACAGCCAAGATGATCACCGAGGCAGCCAAGACTGGCGATCCGCTTGCCAGGGCAGCCTTTGAGTATACTGGACTTATTTTAGGAACTCGCCTTGCCGATTTAGTGGCTATACTTAACCCTGAGGCCATATTCTTTTTTGGAGGTTTAGCCAATGCCGGGGAACTGCTAATGGATCCTGTTCGCCGTTACATGGAAGAATATATGTTTCCTGTTTTTAAGGGCAAGGTAAAGCTTTTGCTTTCAGGCTTACAGGATAAGAATGCTGCTGTACTCGGGGCTGCTGCCCTTATTTGGGAAGAGCTCGATAAATCAGCACACTAGCCAAAAGCCTCCCAATTTTTAGCAAGTCCACCAATTCCTGTTTCACGGTAGGCCACCTGAATATCGCGGCCTGTTTCGGCCATGGTTTCAACCGCCTTATCGAACGATACTTTATGCCCCCCATCGGACGATAGGGCGTAAACTGCGCATGAGTATGCTTTAGTAGCAGCAATTGCGTTGCGCTCAATACAAGGAATTTGAACATATCCCATTACCGGGTCGCAGGTTAGTCCAAGGTTGTGTTCCATGGCCATCTCGGCAGCGTATTCAATTTGGGTGGGCGACCCACCCATGATTTGGGTCATGGCTGCAGCAGCCATAGCGCAGGCAGTGCCTATCTCTCCCTGGCAACCCACCTCGGCCCCGGAAATCGATGCATTATGCTTTACCAGATTTCCTATTAGCCCTGCAGTGGCCAAAGCACGAAGCATTTTTTGCTCAGTAAGATGCTCCTCGCTGTTCAGGTAGAATAGTACACCGGGTAGCACCCCCGACGAACCACAGGTTGGTGCAGTAATTATTTTTCCCCCAGCCGCATTCTCCTCCGCAACTGCAAGGGCAAAAGCAAAGAGCAATCCAATATGTTTCATGGTTCCATGGGAGTTTAAGGCTTTGGTGTACTGGGCCGAAGCTCTGCGTGCCAGCTTTATTGGCCCAGGTAGAACACCCTCATTATCAATACCACGTTTAACGGTTTCGCGCATGGTGTGCCACACCTTCGCTAAAAAATCCCATATCTCTTTACCCTCGTTATCCTCCACAAATTCCCAGAGGCTTTTTCCCTCCCCCCTGCACCAGGCTAAAATCTCGGTCATGGTTGTTAGCTTGTAAACCGGGTGGTTATTTAATACTCCAGTCTTATCCTTTAAATCGCCACCTCCTATGCTGTAAACCTCCCAAAAGTCAATAAGCTGGCCATCCTCTTCCGTAAAAGCTTCAATGATCATTCCGTTGGGGTGAAGCGGAAGGCTTTCCTCGGGTCGCCAAATAATATCTACCTGCTTTGGTAAAAAACTCTTGCGCAGTGCGCTATCGGTATGGTGACCCTTACCGGTTAGAGCTAAGCTCCCGTAAAGCGATACCCTGAAGTAATTGGCCTCCGGATGGCGCTGTTTCATAATTTCTGCAGCACGGGCTGGCCCTATGGTGTGACTGCTCGATGGTCCATATCCCTCCTTGTAAATCTCCCTTATGGATAGCATGCTCTTTAATTTTTTGGCAAAGCAACATCATTTTTATGTCTGTTGCAAGGGTTTAGAGTAAATTAACAACCCTCATTTTTAAACCCAACTACTAGTAATTTGCTAAAAATGTGTTACCTTTAATCAATAATTAGCAATTCTTAAGTAAATGAATAGGCGAGTATTAATCCTGATTTTACTGGATATCGTACTGATTGGCTTTTCCTTTTGGTTGGCTACTCTGTTTAAGGGGGTGTCATTTTTAACGTATTTGGGCAACTATCAGGATGGTGTTTTGATTTTTACGTTAATTTGGATACTAACCTCGCTTATCTATAATAAATACTCCTTTCTCTCATACTCCTTGAGGCACTTATCCAAAAATATTATCACATCTAACCTCATAGTGCTAGCCATTATATCGATATTAATTTTCTTGACCCGCAACGATTACTACTCGCGCTTCATTGTGTTTAGTACAATTGCATTCACTACTTTGGTTGAGCTGTTTATCTACAACTTATGGGGAGTTCTAAAGAAAACCCAGGTATTGCCCGACGATGTATTGGGAAAAGTGGAGCGCTCGCTCCGTAGGCCCAGGCCTGTACCTACAATCAGCGAGGAGCCCATTGATCCTACCCGTGTAAAAACAGTTCAAAAGGCAATACTATCCGATTTCAGCCGCGACGTGTACTGTTTTCTGGAGCAACACACCAACTTGTTCAGCGATAAAACGCTCATTATTGCTACCACAACCAGTTTCAACCTTTTAAATCAGCCCAGCAATACCTATAAAACCATTATTAACCTAAAGCGCGTTAACGACATCAGGCGAATAAACAAATTCTTTGAGGCTGCAAACGAGAAAATCCCTGTTGGGGGGATGTTTGTTTGCATGGCCGAAACACAGGAGCAGCGCAAAAAACGGATACTTAGTAAGTTTCCGCCAATTCTAAACTACATTTACTATCTATTCGATTTCATCCTAAAACGGGTTTTCCCTAAGTTCTCCTTTACCAAGGGTATATACTTTCTGCTTACACGTGGGGAAAATAGGGTAATAAGCAGGGCCGAACTTTTAGGGAGGCTTTACTCATGCGGATTCGATGTTATTGATGAGCAGGAAATTGACAAAATGCACTATGTGGTTTCCCAAAAAATCCGCAAGCCATATTTTGACATGGAGCCTACCTATGGTCCTCTCATAAAGCTTCGCCGTATTGGGAAGGGTGGCAAATTTATCAAGGTTTACAAGCTCCGAACCATGCACCCATACTCGGAGTACCTACAGGAATACATTTACCGTAAACATAACTTACAGGAGGGTGGCAAGTTTAAGGATGATTTTAGGGTTTCAACCCTTGGTCGTTTCATGCGAAAGCTCTGGATTGACGAACTGCCCATGATTATAAACCTTTTACGAGGCGAACTGAAAATTGTGGGCATAAGGCCGTTGAGCCAGCACTACTTTAATCTTTACTCCAAGGAACTACAGGAAAGGAGAATTAAATACAAACCCGGCCTCATCCCTCCCTTTTATGTTGATAACCCAAAAACCCTGGAGGAGATAATGGCTTCCGAAATCAAGTACCTTGACGCTTACGAAAAGCATCCCGTGCTAACCGATTTGAGGTACTTTTTTGTTGCCGTTTACAATATTATTTTCAAGCGTTACAGGAGCAACTAAAAGCCCCAGCAAACCCCAGCTTCAATCTGAATCTGCTTGCCCAGCATAAAGCTGGGGGTGTACTTGTAGTTGCTGTAGTTCTTGATGTCATTAATTCCGCCAGCTATGTAAATATATCCATCGTTAATTACCTGGTACCGGACACCAGCTTGCCAGAATGTTTGCTCCCACTCTACCTGCTCCATGAAAGGCAGGCCTAACCTTTCAGTTGTAATCTTTGTATAATCGGGGCCTTTTCGACTTTTGGTAAAACTCCCGTATAGCTGTAATCTCCGGATGGGGTAGTAGTTAATAGCAAAATGTATTTCATCGGCATTATCGGTAAGGTAATGGCCAAGGTTAAACCTATTACTTTCGTAGGTGGTGGTTTCAATAATATGTTTAAAGGCTAAAGGATTTGTACGAGTGTATTCGGCGGATAAGGAAAGATTGCTCAAAGGGAAATCCCATAACCTAAATCCTGCCTTAAGGCTATAAAAATTACTGTGCTTGTCGGGGTTAAACATATTCTTCATCGAAAGCTCATCCAGGAAAAGAGTGGCGTAAAGGTGAAGGTGCTTAACGTTGTACGATGAGATATCAAAAAACATCTGCGAGTTTTGCCCAACCTGGTTGCTCATGCCGTTCAGGTGATGGTCAATTGATTTGTAAAAGAAAAATGGTATAAGGTAGGAGGGTTGAACCTCAAGGTCGGAGTAAACTATTGAGTTCCCCACGGAAAGGTTTAACCCTCTGTAGGGTTTAAAGGTTATAAGGTTAGCGGCGATGTACTTGTTGTGGTAAACCTTTCGGGTTTCTCCAAAGCTTATGTACGTTCTTGCGGAATCAATAACCTGCGATACAAGCCAACCGTGAATGTAGTTAAGTTCAATCCACCTAGCAGGTTTTACATTAAGCTTTAGCATGGCAAACGATGGAGTGCGCCCACCTAAAATATTTGTGCCGCTATAACCGGAGCCCCACTGAACATGATCCTTAATCACCCCTATGCTACCCCATCTCCAACCATAGGTTATTCCGCCTCTCATTTCGCTGAATTCGCCACCAGCGCCATTTATTTTATAATTTCCTCCTTGCTCTCGGGTCAGAAAGGTTGGCATGGCAAGCCTGTAATTCTGTGCATAATCGCGAAGGCTTGCATAAAAACCAAATTTTCCGGCATGCCCATGCACCTCAGCGCCAACCCAACGGTTATAGGCAAATGCGCTATCGTTTTTAATGGTGTTTACTCCTAGCAATGGATTTATTGTAATACTGTAAAGCGAATCGGATCGGTATAGGATATCAAATCGTTTCTTCCCGTTTGGGCCATTATCCTTATCAAAATCGGCCAAGTAAAATTCAAGCTCCTTCCTTTGACGGTTATTCAGCTTTTCTTTCTGTTCGTTTGCCTGTGTTAGTAACGTTTTGATAAAATCACGACTGTAAGGCTTAACGCTGGTATTTGCATTTACAATGCCAAGCGTATTTAGCTCATCAATAAACTCGTAGATACCGATATTTGAGATATGGTGATATGTTTCCTGTGCATACAAATAGGGCGAAGCAAGTGTTATTGCAATTGCAATTATCAGTTTCTTCATTGTGGCGTCAATTTTTTTAGTAAAGTTACAACATTAACCCCAATATTTTCATTTGGGTTTAAGAGTGAACTTAGCTACTTGATTTGTTTTGGGTAACAAATTTGTTACCTTATTGTTACATTTGCAGCGATTAAAATAGCCTATAATGATAAAACAACTAAAATTCCCGCTAACATTTGTCCTAATAGGAACGATAGTACTTTCTTGTGCGGTTTCGAAAAAAAATAAGCAGCTATCCGATGAGGCCAAGCGAGCTTTTGAAATGAACGACTTTCAGGCTGCATTGGCTTCGTATGAACAGCTAATTGCTACAGGTAAAGGGGTTACCGGTGACGTTTGGAACAAAGCCGGTATTGCGGCCTGGGAGGTTGGACAAACCGAAAAGGCGATTGATTACCTGGAGAAAGCCAAAAAGGAGAATGCTGCCGATGCTCAAGGTTTATTCACCCTTGCAAAGGCTTACCGTAAAATTGATAATCTTTCACGTGAGATAGTCAACCTTAAACTCTGCGTTGAGCTTAGCCAACCCGACTTGCTGCCTACGGCAAGGGTTACACTCTTTGATGCTTACGTAAGGAGCGAGAACTGGACTCTGGCCGATTCGCTCTGGAATACATTGGCCCATCAGTATCAGGCCGATGCGAGCATTAAAACAGGCTACCTGATTGTTAACCGGAAGCTGAAGAATAACCAAAAAGCGGAAGTGCTTGCAAAGGAGTTGCTTAAGTCCGACAGGAGTAATACCGAGGCCTTAGAATTTTTGGGTGAGTATCACTTTAACCGTGCCGATGAGTTGTACGTTAGCGAAATGAACGCCTACGAGAAGAACAAGACCACCAAACAGTATAAGCAGCTTACTGAGGCTTTAAAGAAGGTGAATGCCGATTATAAAATCTCGCGCGATTACTTTGAGGCTCTATACAGGCTGAAGCCCGACAAAAGGTATGCCCGTTATTTGGGGAATATCTATACCCGTTTCGAGAATAAGCAAAAGGCCGATTACTGGTATAGGCTTGCTAAGTAGGAGTTAAAAAAAAAGCGCGATTAACGCGCTTTTTTGTTTATTTAGAACATGCTTGGTTTCTATTCCACAGTAACTGATTTGGCCAGGTTTCGTGGCTGGTCAACGTTACACCCACGCATCACGGCTATATGGTATGCCAAAAGCTGCAAGGGAATAACGGTAAGCAAAGCCCCAACAATTTCGCCAGCTTCAGGTATCTCAATGGTATAGTCGGCCATCTCTTTAATTGTAGTGTCGCCTTCGGTTACTACAGCAATTACAACACCCTTGCGGGCTTTCACCTCCTGTACGTTGCTTACAATTTTTTCGTAGCTGCTGTCCTTAATTGCAATAACCACTACTGGCATGGTATCGTCAATCAGGGCAATGGGTCCGTGTTTCATTTCGGCAGCGGGATAACCCTCAGCGTGGATATACGATATCTCCTTTAGTTTAAGTGCGCCCTCAAGCGCAACCGGGAAATAGTAGCCCCTACCAAGGTAAAGGAAGTTGCGCGAATCCTTAAAGCGCTCCGATATCACCTTAACCAGTTCCTCGCTTTGAAGTATTTTCTCAATCTTGTCTGGGACAAGGGTAACCTCGCGAATTAGCTCGCGGTAACGTTCCTCGGTAAGTGTTCCCCTCCTGCGGCCAAGCAGTATGGCCATCATGATTAGAACGGTTACCTGAGCGGTAAACGCCTTGGTTGATGCAACGCCAATTTCTGGGCCTGCATGGGTATATACACCGGCATGTGTTTCGCGGGGGATGCTTGAACCAACCACATTACATATGCCTAAAACAAGCGCTCCGGCCTCCTTGGCAAGTCTAATAGCCGCCAGGGTATCGGCAGTCTCGCCACTCTGGCTAATGGCAATTACTACATCGTCCTTGTTAATTATTGGGTTGCGGTAACGGAACTCCGAGGCGTACTCAACCTCTACGGGTATACGGGCCAAATCCTCAATTAGGTACTCTCCCACAAGTGCAGCGTGCCACGAGGTTCCACAGCCGATTAGTATTATACGCTTGGCTTCAGTTAGGTTTGGTAGTACACTATACAGGCCGCCAAGGTGAATGTCATATGGGTCGCTTGAAATACGGCCTCGATAGGTATCGTGTATGCTACGCGGTTGTTCGAATATCTCTTTGAGCATGAAGTGCTCGTAACCACCTTTCTCTATTGCCTCAATATCAATATCGATTTGCTGGATGTTTGGTTCAAGCGCTTGGTTGTAAATGGTTTTCAGAACCATTTGGTTATGCTGGAGTACAGCAACATCGTTATCGTTAAGGAATATAACGCTTTTGGTAAACTCAACAATAGGAGTAGCATCGGAAGCAATAAAGTACTCGCCTTCGCCAACCCCTATTACCAGCGGACTTCCCTTGCGGGCTGCTATCAGCGTATCGGGTTCATCGCGGTTTATTACAACTATTCCGTATGCTCCAACAACCTTTGTCAGCGCCAAGCGGACTGCAATTTCGGGGGTTACGTTACCTTTCAGGTAGATGTACTCAATCAGGTTAACCAGAACCTCGGTATCGGTTTCCGATTTAAAGGTGTAACCTCTCTTCTCCAACTTGCTACGGAGTAGGCTGTAGTTTTCAATGATACCGTTATGGATTAGGATGAACTTGCCATTCATCGACTCATGGGGGTGGGCATTTATGTCGTTAGGCTCGCCATGGGTAGCCCAGCGGGTGTGGCCTATTCCAATTGTGCCAGGAAGTGGCCTATCGCCAATAAAGGTTTCTAGATCGCTTACTTTACCCTTTTGTTTTGCAAGAAACGGATTGCCATCAACAATGCATATACCTGCCGAGTCGTATCCTCGGTACTCCAGGCGTTTTAGTCCGTTTATCACAATAGGGTAAGCTTGCCTATACCCAATATATCCAACAATTCCGCACATACTATTTCAGCTTGGTGTATGTAATTTTTAGTTTAATTGGGGTACTGTTCTGTCCGCTTTTTAGAACCCCTTGTCTAATGGTAGTATTCGAGTTTGGGAATACATACAGGCTATTATCGCCATACTCGCCTTTTAGCATTTTCTGGAAATGGTATGTTATATTAACACTATAACCATTCCTGAATGTCCGGTATGAGCCGTTTGAGCTAAGGGTATTAGTGCTCGATATCTGATCTTTTATCAATCCAACCCACTCGCTACCATCCTTGTAGTAGAATAGGAGCTGACTAATTGTTGAGTCGGGCAGCGATGTGGTGGCATCAGCCTTGCCAATTATTAGCTCAGCACGATGTATAGCTATGGGCATGGAGTCGCGCCATTGGGCCAGGTCGGGGAAGCTAATCTTTCCATAAACCCCACCAAGGCTTTGGGTATAGAAAACTGTATCCTGACTAATAGTATCGTTAAGGTGCTGTATTTTTTTAGCAGGATCAGCCTTTGTGTAATCATGCAGGTACTCGTAAAACCTTGAACCAAACGTATAGGTCTTACTGGTTTTAATGGTTGAGTCCTTGCCGTCAATCTGTTTAACGTAATGGTAGTATAGCCTAAGGTACATATTTGAGGTTGATACGTTATAGGCTACACCGCCATAACCGGGGAGCTCGTCGAAGGTTACATAGAACCCTTTAAACTTGGTGTAAAATATTTTTGAGTCGGTTAACGCCAGGGAGTCCATTAACGATTGGCCAAATGTTAGCGGAAGGGGTAACTTTAAACTACCTTTACCTTTTAGGGTTGTTGTTACAAGTGGGGTTGGGTTGTATGTGTTAACATCAATAGGGCTTAGGGCATTCTGCTTGTCCCAGAATATAGTAGTATCGGTAATCTCGTGTATCTTCAAGTTAAGTTCAGTGGTGGAATCGCCGTAAAAACCGCTGGCAGTAAAGTAGAAAATAATTGAATCGGCAGTTGCTGTGGGTCCGCCATATCCATCGGTCGATTTTCCAGGCAAATACCGGCCAATAAAGCTACCCTTAGTCGATCCAAAAATCTCGCTGTTTATATACCCCATTACCCCCTCGGAGGCGAGGAATGAGTTAAGCGAATCCTTTGTAAGGGTAAAAGCGCTAACCCTGAACGAGGAATCAACTTTTACCTTGTAAATATCCTCGTCGGGGAGCAGGTTGTTGCCTAAAAAACCGGGTTCGTTATAGCATGATGTGAGCGAAAAAATCGAAAGGGAAAGGCCTGCAATTAAAACACCCAAATGCCTGATTCCAATACTACTTCTTTTTTGAAACATTTGAATTGCCATTTAGTATCTGGTTATAAAATTCGTCGTAAATATCAATATAATTTTCACTATCCTGGTAGGGGAGTAAAGGTTTTTTAGCTGTATTTATATGTTCAAGCACCTCGCCGTTAACAGTAGGGCTACCCAAAATAACCCCATCGGAAAAGTTTACGGCAAGCTTCAGAAGATTTTCGTAGGTTGGCTCTCGTAAAATCTCAACATCTTTCTTAGATATACCCTCCATCAATACTTTTTTCCTAGCATTCTCGTTCAAGGGTTTGCTAAAACCATCGTTATACACAGAGAAAACAACCTTAGAGTGGGTAAACAGCGGATCGTCGGCGTAGGCCTTTTTGATCATAAGCGGAGCAAATGCGGTGAACCAGCCATGGCAGTGTATCAAATCGGGCGACCAGCGTAACTTTTTCACAGTTTCAATAACTCCCTTACTGAAAAAAATCGCCCTTTCGTCGTTATCGTCAAAGGTTTCGCCACTCTCGTCGCTTAAAGTGGATTTCCTTTGGAAGTAGTCCTCGTTATCAATGAAGTACACCTGCATTCGTGCACTTTGAATGGATGCCACTTTTATGATGAGGGGGTGATCCATATCGTTGATGATCAGGTTCATCCCCGATAGGCGAATCACCTCGTGTAGCTGGTTTCGGCGTTCATTCACACATCCATACCTTGGCATAAATGTTCTAATCTCCCGCCCCTTTTCCTGAATCCCCTGGGGTAAAAACCTGCTGATTTTTGAAACCTCACTCTCAGGCAGGTATGGAAGTATCTCCTGAGAGATAAAGAGTATCTTCGCCTTTTTTTCTTTCATTTTGGATTATCCTTTTGCCGAATTTGATTAAATAGCTAAAACATCAATCACCAAGGCGTATTTTTATAATAGGCTACAAAGTTACAACTTTTTTCTTGATATTGATTAATTTGTTATGTAATTGAATATCAGCTTATCTTTTAATTTTGAGCGATAGTAAGTCTCCATTTAAAACTCATTACGTTGCTTTTTGATATGTTTTATGGCATTAACGGTAAAAATCAACATACATGTTATTCAAAAAATTACAACCTTTGCAAGTTCAATATTGATACCTTAGTAAACTATAATTGCCTATGTGTGTGGTTGTTGGAGCAATTGCAGAGCTAAAAGTGATGCTTCAGGGCTATAGGAACGAAGGGAAAAGCATTGGCTTTGTCCCAACCATGGGGGCATTACATAAAGGCCATGTTTCGCTGGTTGAGCGCAGTGTAGCTGAGAACGATATTACGGTTGTGAGCATTTTTGTTAATCCCACACAGTTCAACGATAAAAACGACCTGAAAAACTACCCTCGGATGCCCGAGAAAGACATTGCTATGCTTGATACTGCTGGGGTAGATGTAGTTTTCATGCCCACCGAGAGCGAGATTTACCCTGAGCCCGATACTCGTGTATTCGATTTTGGGATGCTCGACAAGGTGATGGAGGGAAGATTCCGTCCGGGACATTTCAATGGAGTTGCCCAGGTGGTAAGTAAGCTTTTCGATATTGTTGAACCACACCGAGCATACTTTGGCCAAAAGGATTACCAGCAGCTGGCCATAATCAGGGCAATGGTTCGTATGTTGGGCTACCGGGTTGAGATTGTTGGCTGCCCTATTGTCCGTGAACCCGATGGGTTAGCCATGAGCAGCCGTAACCTGCTACTCACCCCTGAGCACAGGAAAAGCGCCCCGCTTATTTACCAAACATTAGCTGAAGCACGAAACAAAACCCATGAACTATCCGTTAAAGAAATGATTGATTGGGTTGTAAATCGTATTAATTTGGATACAAACCTTAAGGTTGAGTACTTTGAGCTGGCCGATGCCGATTCCCTGATGCCAGTGCAGAGTTGGGATCACCCCAACGGAATTGTTGGTTGCATTGCAGTTTGGGCTGGCAATATCAGGCTTATCGATAACATGATGTTTAAATAGTTCCGTAAACACTATAATGCGATGATGATTGAAGTTTGCAAGTCGAAAATCCACCGGGTAACTATCACCGAGGCCAACCTTAACTACATTGGCAGCATTACCATCGACGAGGACCTGATGGATGCAGCAAACATTATTGAAAACGAAAAGGTTCAGATTGTTAACATTAATAACGGCGAGCGGCTTGAGACTTACGTGATTAAGGGTGAGCGTGGTAGTGGTCAGGTTTGCCTCAATGGTCCGGCTGCGCGCAAGTGCGTGGTGGGCGATGTGGTAATTATCATTTCATACGCTACCATGGATTTTGAGGATGCAAAAAGGTTTAAGCCTACCGTGATTTTCCCCGACACCGCCACCAACAAGCTTGTATAACAAACCCGTTTACCGCATTGAAAAGCATAGTGAAATCAAGGCTGTTTAACTTTGCCATATTCTTTTCCCTTGCCATTGTACTGCTTTACTACGCCTTTAGGAGTGTCGATTTTACCCATATTGCTCAGGGTTTTAGGGAGGTAAACTATTTCTGGATAGCCCTTTCGCTTTTGGTATCGCTCATTTCCCATGCCCTTAGGGCCATTCGCTGGGGCTACCTGATGCAGCCGCTTGGCACTAAGCCTCCATTTAGCAGCCTTTTTGCAGCCGTTATGTTTGGTTACCTGTCAAACTTAGCTCTGCCACGCTTTGGCGAGGTGGCTAAGTGCGGGAGCGTAAGCCGGGTATCGCCAATCCGTTTCGAGTCGCTTGTTGGTACTGTTGTGGTTGAACGTGCTGCCGACCTTGCAATGCTTCTGGTTGCTACTGTTATTGTGGTTCTTGTCAAAATCGATTCCTTTGGCCAATACATATACACAAAAATTTTGCACCCCATTGAGCAAAAGGCAATTCATATTGAGGGGTACAAGGTTGTTATTCTGCTGGTGATAGCAATCGCATTTATACTCCTTATCCGTTTCGTTTTAAGGAGCGATTTCCTGGGCGAGAAGCTGAACGGTAAAGTTAGGGGTGCAGTAATAGGGGTTATCGATGGGCTTAAGAGTATTTACCGCACACCCAGGGTAATCCAATTCGCAGTGCTCTCGGTATTAATCTGGGCGTGCTACTGGCTAATGACCTGGGCTTTACTTTACTCCTCTCCAATAACTTCGAACCTCACTGGCTGGGATGCCCTGTTTATCATGGTGATTGGCTCCTATGGAATGACCGTTCCCGTGCAGGGCGGCTTTGGGGCTTACCACATTATAACTGCCTCGGCACTTGGCATTTTTGGAATCACATACGAAAACGGCTTAATATTTGCCGTTATATCGCACGAATCGCAAACCATAATGCTGGTTTTAGCGGGTATAGTATCGATGGTTTACCTCTACATTAAGCAGCGTAGGCCATTGGCGTAGAAAATTCCAATTTGCACCATTGAAAGTTGTTACATACGGGTTAAAAGTATACATTTGTGAGCTGAATGTGGAAAGATTTGGCTGATTGCAACCACAAAAATAAATGCTAAAACAGCGATTATTCCAGCAATCGATCAAACCTTCCCCATAGATATTTGTTTAACTTAAAAGTTTTTTACTATGGGATATTTATTTACTTCGGAAAGCGTATCGGAAGGACATCCCGATAAGCTAGCCGATCAGATTTCCGATGCTCTGCTCGATGAGTTTCTACGTCGCGACCCCAACTCAAAGGTGGCCTGCGAAACACTGGTTACAACCGGCTTGGTTGTATTAAGTGGCGAGGTTAAAACCCATGCTTATGTTGATGTTCAGGAGGTTGCCCGCCGGGTTATCCGCCGGATTGGCTACACCAAGCACGAGCTAAGGTTCGATGCAGAATCGTGCGGAGTTATCTCCTCAATACATGAGCAATCGCCCGATATTAACCGCGGTGTTGAGCGTGGCGACGAGTACTCGCAGGGTGCTGGCGACCAGGGCATGATGTTTGGCTATGCCTGCCGCGAAACCGACGACTACATGCCGCTCGCCCTTGTGCTTTCGCACGTTTTGCTCATGGAGCTTGCCAAAATTCGACGCGAGGGTAAACAGATGACCTACCTCCGTCCCGATGCCAAATCGCAGGTTACCATTGAGTACGACGATAATAACCAGCCACTCCGAATACATACCATTGTTGTATCTACCCAGCACGATGAGTTTGATACCGATGACGTTCGGATGCTAAATAAAATTAAAGAGGATGTTCGCACTATCCTTATACCCAGGGCTATGGCCCGCTTCCCTGAAAGGGTTCAAAAGCTATTTAAGGACGATTACATCCTACATGTTAACCCAACAGGTAAATTTGTAATTGGCGGACCCCATGGCGACACCGGCCTAACCGGCCGTAAAATCATTGTTGATACCTACGGTGGTAAGGGAGCACATGGTGGCGGCGCTTTCTCGGGTAAGGACTCCAGCAAGGTTGACCGCTCCGGTGCGTACGCAGCCCGCCATATCGCTAAAAACATGGTTGCTGCTGGCATTGCCGATGAGGTTCTCATTCAGGTAGCATACGCCATTGGCGTAGCAGAGCCAGTAGGGCTTTACGTTAATACCTATGGCACTTCGCACGTTAAGCTTACCGATGGCCAGATTGCTGAAAAAATTAAGCAGATATTCGATTTGCGTCCCGGTGCCATTGTTAAACGGTTAGGCCTTAAAAACCCCATTTTTGAGGAAACCGCAGCCTATGGCCATTTTGGTCGCGATTACTATAAACGCGAGGTTGAGTTTATTGAGAATGGTAACTGCGAGGGCGAGAAGGTGGTTAAACGCGAGGTGGAATTCTTTACGTGGGAAAAGCTCGACTATGTTGATACTCTCCGTAAGGAGTTTAACCTGTAAAGGGGGTTCGCTGTAGTACTTAATTTCATTAGAGCATACGCTACCTGTCATCCTGAACTTAGCGAAGGATATCATTTAGTGTACAGTGTTCAGCGTATATTGTGTGTAGTGTTTGGTGTTAAGTGTTTTCACTATCAACCAACATCTTTCAACTGTCAACTATACTTGTCATCCTGAGCGCAGCGAAGGATCTCTTACACGCCTAATGAGATGTTTCGCTAACGCTCATCATGACAACGAAGTTGGAAAAGTGTGCTTTTTGTCATCCCGAGCGTAGTCGAGGGATCTCAGGATAAGGACAAAGAGCCTGCTCCGTTCTGCGGAGTTAAAGAGCCTGTCCCGCAAAGCGGGAATAAAGGATAAAGAACCTGCTCCGCTCTGCGGATTTCAAGGTTTTAATACCAACAACCGTTAACGATCAACCATCAACTAAATCAGTATCACCGTGTTACACAGGGTTCACACGGTGTTTCACTGTGTTAATCTGTCTAATCTGTGTCATCGGCGTTCCATTCCAATTCACGATCAACGAACAACTAACAACGAACAACTAAACCATCTGTGTCATCAGCGTTCCATTCCAATTCACGAAAAACTATCAACGAACAATCACCAACTTTTAACTTCACCCGTAAGCACATACTTTACATCAATATAATAGGCAATGTTGCCTCAAAAACAATTTTTTCGTTTACTTTTACAAAAATTTTGAGCTATGCTTGCATACATTACCTGGAATATCAATCCTGAGATATTTAGTATTGGTCCGTTCTCGGTACGATACTACGGCCTTATGTGGGCCATGGCTTTTTACATTGGCTATATCATTTTTAACCGCTTTGTAAAGCGCGAGCATCTGCCCGAGGGTTTCCTCGACTCGCTAACCATGTATATGATTGTAGGCACGGTTATTGGAGCTCGCTTGGGTCATTGCCTATTCTACGAACCCGATTATTACCTCAGCAATCCGCTCGAAATCCTAAAGATCTGGCACGGGGGTTTGGCAAGCCATGGTGCGGCAATAGGGATACTAATTGCCCTTTTCCTTTTCGCCCGTAAGTATAAGGTGCCCATGATCTACGTTATTGATAGGGTAGTAATAACCGTTGCAATAGGTGGGGCATTTATCCGCTTAGGAAACCTTTTTAATTCTGAAATCTACGGGGTTGAAACCACGCTGCCCTGGGGTTTCATTTTTGTTCGCAATGGCGAGGTGCTCCCCAAGCACCCTACTCAGCTTTACGAGGCACTATCGTACACCGCTATATTTATCCTGCTTTACTGGCTATACCTTAAGGCCGATGGCAAGCTGCGTAACGGTTTCATTTTTGGCATATTCCTCATTCTTCTTTTTGGTGCACGATTCCTGATTGAGTACGTAAAGGAACCCCAGGTTGAATTTGAAAAACACATGATGCTCAACATGGGACAATGGCTAAGCTTACCCTTTATTGTGGCTGGAATTGTTTTCCTGCTTTACTCGTACCTTAAACCTTCGGTTTTTATCCCAAATGACAATATAAAACCCAAAAAAGGTAAGTAGAGGAAATAAAAAACGTCGGAACTAAAGCCGACGTTTTTGTTTTTCGTAATACTATCAACAATCAACTAAATCAGTATCACAGTGTTTCACAGGATTCACACAGTGTTACACAGTGTAAATCTGCATAATCTGCGTCATCTGCGTTCCATTAATTTCACCATCAGCTATCAACTAAAATTGTTAACTTTGAATGAATAAACCTTTTGCTATGTCTGAAAGTATTTTTGATAGTAAATCGCTACTGATTACTGGTGGAAGCGGATCGTTTGGTAATGCGGTGCTAAGGCGATTTCTCAAAACAAATATTGCCGAGATCCGAATTTTCTCGCGCGACGAGAAAAAGCAGGATGACATGCGCCGTTTCTACAACGACAAGCGCATCAAGTTCTACATTGGCGATGTGCGTAACGAGGGTAGCGTGAGGTCGGCTATGGTTGGAGTGGATTACGTTTTCCATGCCGCTGCGCTAAAGCAGGTTCCCTCGTGTGAGTTCTTCCCTGTGGAAGCCCTAAAAACAAACGCCATTGGTACCGACAATGTGCTAGATGCTGCCGAAAAGTATGGCGTTAAACGGGTGGTTACCCTCAGCACCGATAAAGCGGTGTACCCTATAAACGCCATGGGTATAACTAAGGCGTTGATGGAAAAAATCATGATAGCCCGCTCACGGAACAACGACCCCCAAAAGCAGGTTTTCTGCGGAACCCGTTACGGTAACGTAATGGCCTCGCGCGGCTCGGTGATACCGCTCTTTGTTGAGCAAATCAAAACCGGGCAACCGCTCACCATTACCGACCCCAACATGACCCGCTACATGATGACCCTCGACGATGCCGTTGACCTGGTACTATTCGCCTTTGAGCATGGCCAGCCTGGCGATATCTTCGTACAAAAGGCTCCCGCGGCTACAATTGAGACCCTGGCAAAGGCCCTGCTGGAGCTTTACCACGCCAACAATCCCATTAAGGTAATTGGAACCCGCCATGGCGAGAAGCTTTACGAGACCCTGCTCACCCGCGAGGAGATGGCAAAGGCTTACGACATGGGCAACTACTTCCGTATTCCGGCCGACAACCGCGACCTTAACTACGGTTTGTACTTCAGCGAGGGGCAAACCGATATCACCCGGATTGAGGAGTACAACTCGCACAACACCCGCAGGCTCGACGTGGAGGGGATGAAGGAGCTGCTGCTAAAGCTGCCGATCATCCGAAAGGATATACTGAACGATGACAATGGGCATATATACGAACCATAGGTTTAATGGAACACTGATAACACAGATAATACAGATTTTCGCTGATAATGAGCAAGGAATACTTACACCAAGAGTTGACATCAAAAATAATTGAGTGTTTTTATCAGGTTTATAATACTCTTGGGTATGGTTTTCTGGAGAAGGTTTACGAAAATGCTCTCAAAATTGAGTTAGAAAAGTCAGGTTTAATTGTGGAACGGCAAAAACCAATAAAGGTTTACTATGGTTCAGAAGTTGTTGGAGAATACTTTGCTGACCTGCTCGTAAACGATCAGGTAATAATTGAACTTAAAGCAGCTGAAACTATTTGCGAGGAACATGAATATCAACTGCTAAATTACTTGAAAGCGACCAATATTGAGGTCGGTCTTCTACTAAATTTCGGGAAGAAACCTGAAATAAGAAGAAAAATTTTTACAAATAAATAATCAGTGTAAATCCATTAAATCTGCGTTATTAGTGTTCTATTCAATGAAGCGTATCATATGATCAAAGTAGGCATTACCGGACAATCGGGCTTTATTGGGACTCACCTCTACAATACCCTGGGGCTATACCCCGACCGCTTCCAGCGCATCCCCTTTGAGGATAGCTACTTCGACGATCCCGTTAAGTTCAACGGCTTTGTTCAGTCGTGCGATGCCATTGTACACCTGGCAGCCATGAACCGCCACAACGACCCCCAGGTCATCTACCAAACCAACATAAACCTTTGCCAAAAGCTCATTGATGCGTGCGAGGCAACCCGATTAAAACCCCACATCATCTTCTCCTCATCAACCCAGGAGGAGCGCGATAACCTCTACGGTAAATCGAAGCGCGAAGGGCGTTTGCTTTTTGAGCAGTGGGCCAAGCGAAACCACGCTGCCTTCAGCGGCTTTATCATACCCAACGTGTTTGGCCCATTTGGCAAACCTTACTACAACTCGGTGGTGGCAACATTCTGCCACCAGCTAACGCATAACGAGGAGCCCAAAATTGATGTTGACGGGGAGTTAAGGTTTATATACGTTTCGGAGCTGGTAAATCATTTTCTTACCAGAATCGACAGCGTAGCCCAAAGCAAGAATGCAGAGCCCCACGTTGAAACGGTTCAAATACCGCACACTTCAACTAGTAAGGTATCGACCATTCTGGCAAAGCTCAACGAGTTCAAGGCCAACTACTTCGATAAGGGAATTTTCCCCAACCTAACCGATCCCTTTGAACGCAACCTATTCAACACATTTGTTTGCTACATCGACCACGAAAGGTTCTTCCCCCGCATGCTGGAGCTGAAAACCGACGAAAGGGGCTCGTTTGTTGAGACCGTGAAGCTGAACAGCGGCGGACAGGTGTCGTTTTCCACCACCAAGCCCGGGGTTACCCGCGGCAACCACTTCCACACCCGCAAGGCCGAACGGTTTGCGGTAATCAAGGGGAAGGCTGTGATAGAGCTCCGTCGTATCGGAACCAATAAAAAGCTTACCTTTGAGCTCGATGGCGATAGAAACCCATCGGTGGTGGATATGCCAATATGGTTTACCCATAACATCAAAAACGTGGGGAACGATGATGTTTACACCATTTTCTGGATCAGTGAGCACTTTGACCCTAACGATACGGATACGTTTTTTGAAACCGTTTAATGCGAATGGAACACAGATGACGCTGATTTTATGGATTATCACTGAATTAATCTGTGCAAATCTTTTTTATCTGCGTTTTCAGCGTTCTATTAATTTAAATAACCATGAAGAAACTTAAAGTCCTTACCGTTGTTGGTACGCGTCCCGAGATAATCCGCCTGTCGCGTGTAATGGCCAAGCTCGACCAGAGCCCTGCCATTGAACATATAACCGTCCATACCGGGCAGAACTACGACTACGAGCTAAACCAGATATTCTACGACGACATGGGCATACGCCCACCCGACCACTACCTCGATGCCGCCGGCGATAGCGCCACGGCCACCATTGGTCAGATACTCATTAAGATTGACCCACTGCTCGAGTCCATCAAGCCCGATGCAATGCTGGTGCTGGGCGATACCAACAGCTGCCTGTGCGCTATCCCCGCCAAGAAAAGGCATATCCCCATATTCCACATGGAGGCCGGTAACCGTTGCTTCGACCAGCGGGTACCCGAGGAGACCAACCGCAAGATTGTTGATCACATTGCCGATATCAACCTCACCTACAGCGATATTGCCCGCGAGCACCTGTTGCGCGAGGGGTTACCCGCCGATAGGGTGATTAAAACGGGTTCGCCCATGTTTGAGGTGCTGAACCACTACCTGCCGCGCATACAGCAATCGGATGTTCTTAGCCGCCTGAACCTGAAACGGGGTGAGTACTTTGTGGTATCGGCTCACCGCGAGGAAAATATTAACTCCGAGAGGAACTTTGGTAACCTTATCCAGTCGCTTAACCTGATAGCCGAAACCTACGGTTACCCCATCATTGTTAGCACGCATCCGCGCACCCGCAAGATGATTGAGGCAAAAGGGGTGCAGGTAAACCCGCTGGTAAACTTCCTGAAACCCCTTGGATTTACCGACTATAACGCCCTGCAGCTGAACGCCTACGCCGTGCTATCGGACAGTGGCACCATCTCCGAGGAATCGAGCATACTCAACTTTAGGGCGCTGAATATCCGCGAGGCGCACGAACGCCCCGAAGCCATGGAGGAGGCCTCAGTAATGATGGTAGGCCTTAATCCCGACCGCATCATTCAGGGATTGGCTCAGGTGCAGCAACAAAAAATCGGCACCGAGCGTAACTTTCGCCTGGTAGCCGATTATGCCATGCCTAACGTATCCGATAAGGTGGTTAGGATTTTCCTAAGCTATACCGATTATGTGAAGCGTGTGGTGTGGGGAGAGGAAAGCAGCAGTTAGTGTGCAGGAGCGGGGACAAGGATAAAGAGCCTGCTCCGTTCTGCGGAGTTAAAGAGCCTGTCCCGCAAAGCGGGAATAAAGGTTCAGGGTTCAAGGTTTAGGGTTCTAATACTAACAACCATTAACTGTCAACCATCAACTAAATTAATATCACAGTGTTTCACAGAGTTCACACAGTGTTGCACAGTGTAAATCAGCCAAATCTGCGTCATCAGCGTTCTATTTAAATTCACTAACAACCATCAACCATCAACGAACAACTAAAACATCTGCGACATCTGTGTTCCTTTATCTATCTCTTAACCGCAATAACCCCCACTTAACTAAATTTTTTGCTCTTTGAGTAACTAGTTCCTTAGTCCATTCAAAGTAGTTATCGGTCCAGCGCTGTGGGTGAATGGTAATCATGGCTTTACTTGGAAACCGATTCTCGTTAATAGCCTTAATGATATCATTGGTGGTTCTGAAAACCAGCCCCTGTTCAATCCACTTTTGTTGCTGCGGTACCCTATCGCGAATCGAATACCTTAATCCATCCCAACGCCTACCGGTATCGGTAAGGTAAAACACCTCGTTAAAATCAATGTCAAAATATGGTTCTCCAATAATACCCAGTTTACGGTAATCGTATTTATACCAAATCTCCTTATTATCCCATGGTGAGCGTGGGCTACCATGCATACAAATGGTCTTTATAGGATAAATTTTTCTGAACCGTTCAAGGTTTTCACAAAATTCTTCATAAGCGGCATCAATAATTCTTTCACGCTTTTCTTCAGCATTTTTAAACTTTATTCCCTTGCTTTTAAATCTTGAAACAACTGAATCCATATTTTCATAGTGATACCCAATTTCATGGCCTAAATAGGCTATCTGTTTTATGATATCCTCGTTGTAACTTTCTGGAACCATACGGAAATAGTATGTCCCTTGAATTCCCAGTTTACTTTCAATTATTGCAGTTGCAAGAGAGTTTTGGGGCTTTAGGTCTACGTCGTGGCGAAGGATGATAGTATTATTATTTTTGCCGATAGATGAATTTTCTTCAGCAAATTCTTTATAGGATTTAAATAAAAAACCATTTTCAATTAGGGTTTTTAAAATATCCAACAAAGATATTGTTGTAAAATCCATTTTATTTAAAGTTGTATTGGTAATCGGGGTTCTCCTTCATTATTTTAGCACTCACAGGATAGTTTTCTATAAACCAGACCAAAAATGCGGTTGGATCAATTGAATCGGATAAAAATTTCTCTTTCTTTAGTAACCACAACTTTTTAATATTTGGTGTTTTAAGATCGGAAGAAATTTTTTTTAATAATAAATCAAATTCAGAAACTTTATATGAATAACATAAACCATATTTTTCCTCAAGCATATTAGGAACAGACAATCGATGTGCAAATGAATTACATTTATATGCGGGTGTCCCTAATATAGCTGCTTCTGATGTCATAGTTTGACTATCGCCAATAAACATGGTTGAATAATAAAGTAAATGATGTATTTTTTCAGGTGAAATTTTAAGTTTCCATCGCTCTAATTCTGGTTCTATTTCTCGTTCGGTTGTTATGAAAACTTTGCCATACTTATTTAACGTATTTATTAATATTAACTTTTGTTTTAAATTCAACCAATCCTCACCAATATCATGATAGGCTTTACCTGCTACAAATCTTAATACAAAGAAAGTTTCATAAGGAGTAATTCCAATTGTTTCCAATATATTAGGATCGGGTTTAAAGTAGTTTGGGTGTAAGTAAAATAGTTCGTGTGTGCCAGCATATAGAATATCTTTCTTTCTTTTCCTATCATGTGTTAAAGCATTGGGAGAAACAATATTATTTGCAAAAGGATGAGCGAACCAAGTGAAAAGTTTTACGGCATTTTTATCATCATCATCAAGGATGATTGATTTCATCCGAGAGATCCTTGAAACTTGGGCAACAGTAAGTGAAGAACCTATGCCAATATCAATTTTTTTGGAAACAACAATCTTATGCAAATTGTAGTTATAACGTAATTGATTTATTGCTTTTATAAAAATCGAGTCACTTTTTTTACCTAAAGATATATAGGGTATGTTAAGTTTTTCTAAAAGTATTTTAATGCTAGGTATGTCTTTATTTGTAACAGTTATATTATGGCCCTTGCCTTTCAATATGCTTATAGCATGACGAAAAAGATGTACCTGACCAGGATGACCTATATCAAAAAGTAAATTCATTAATTTTTAATTTTATTCTAAAAGACGACCAATAATTGTTTTACCAGCGTATACTTGTTCACCCTCTCTAACATATATTTCGCAATTTCGAGGTATTATTAAATCAGCTTGTGAACCCCAACGAATTTTTCCAAAAATTTCACCTCGTTTTAAAGTATCTCCTTCGTTAACTGTTACAATACAACGGTTTACCCAGCGTGCAGCAATTTGAACAACACCTGCCATAACTCCATCGTCTCTTTTAAAAACGGTTGTATTTCTTTCATTGATAAGGGTGGATTCAGGTGTGTTAAGACCAATTGATGTACCTGGAGTGTGTTTTACTAAAATAATTTTACCTTCAATTGGTGCACGGTTATAATGTACATCAAAAAGAGTCATGGCGATCCCAATTAAATAGCAAGGTTGTTTTAATATATCCGTTTTAGTGATTTCATTTATACTTGCTACTCTTTTCTTCTTTATAGTAACTGGTATTTGATTCTCTTCAAGTTCTTTTATGTAAATAATCCTTCCATCTGCCGGTGAAACTATGTCATTCTTATCACCTGGAATATTACGGTTAGGGTTTCTAAAAAATCTATAAAAGAAAAGGGCAATAAATAAGAAAAGCACTGTAAAACCACTAACAAATGGTGTTATAATCCACAACAGTACATCGAAATAGTAAAATATTAATATATTAATTATGGATGCTAATGAAGCAAGTATCAGATTATCTGTAAAGAGATAATTTTTATTAAATCCACCCTTAACTACCCAAAAAATGAATAATGCAGTAGACATTAAAAATGTTGATAGAACAATAATTGTAGTTTCCATTTTTTAAAATTTATGTTCGTTTTAAAAATATATATGGCAAAAGTAAGAAAAACATTAAACTTGGCAATACATCGCTTGAACTAAATGTTGCATAAACTGTACTTCTGTTATAAAATTTAATAAAGTCTTTAAACTTTAGTTTTCCTTTTATTAAAGCAATAATAGAAAATGGAATATCAGTAAATGGATTGACCCAAATTTGATCTTTTTTGTAATTTTGTGGATAATCGATTGGGATGTTGTATAAGTAGTTATAGATGTATAAAGGATAATTAATTCCACACTTAATAGCAAGTTCAACCCATAACCATGTTCGTGCATTAATCTCAATCAATAAATATTTTTTTGTTCTTGGATCAAAAAGATATTCTATTTCACAAACTCCTGTATATGATAACTCTTTTAATAATGAATTACTTGATTTAATTATTTCTTCATTCCATATGCTTCTTGCTACTGTTGCTGTCCCAAAACGAAAAGGATGCTCCCTAACCTTTTCTCCAATCCAAATTGTTTTTATTTGACCGTTAATACAGAAGGCAGTCAATGAAATAGTTTTGTTTTTACCATCGTCAGGAATAAGTTCCTGAGTAATAGTTGATTCAATTTCTATTTTTTGTTGTATTTGATTAAGGTTTTTTTGTAATTCAACAAAACTATTAGAAAGAAAAACTTTTTTACCAGTAACTTTAAAAAAGGACAATCCAAATCTACCTTTTGTTATTAATGGATAAATAATTTCATTATTTTCAATTATTTCGTTTAATGAAGAGTTGAAAAATGTTTTTGGAGTCGGAATATTTATTCTTTGAGCTAATTTTAAAAGATTTTCTTTGTCATATATATTATTTATTATTGATAAGTTGGGTGTAATAATCTTATAATGCTCTAGAAGTACTCTTTTATTTTTAGATATATTGAAAACGGCATGGTCATTCGATGGTAAAATAGACCATCCGGTAAGTTTTTCTTCTGTAGCAAGTTTTATTAAGTAATCTATAAATTCATCTGATGAGTAATCAGGGCATATAAAAAATTTTTTACAGTATTTGGAATAGCGAGCAATACAATTGTTTTTATCAATGACAACAATAGGTATTCCTTCCTTCCCAAGTGCTCTTGCATTAGAGAGCCCTTGTATATGTCCTTCAACTATTATTACGCCGGGTATATTTTGTGATGACTTCATCATAAATTGAAATTATTTTTTTTGCAACAGATTGAGAGTCTAATCCTTTTTTTATCAATACATTTCTACCATTTGATTTAATTGTTGAATTTAAAACTTCATATAATTTGTCTGCAATTATTTCTGGATTATGTGGACATGTATAGGAATTTTCTAAACTCTTTAAGTTTTCTTTTACATCGCCAACATCTGTGCTAACAATAGGTAAGTTACAGGCCATTGCTTCTTTAACTACGTTAACACTACCTTCCCATAGTGAAGTTAATATTAAGACATCTGAAGCATTCATGTAATAGGGTATCATATAATTAGATACATTATATACTACAACTAATTCAACGGTTTTTATTTTTTTTTTAAGAATATTGAAACTTTTTGTTGCAAGTTCAAAGTTTTTTTCTTTTCTATTTGGATCAGCAATAAATAATATGAATTTTTTATTTAAGTCAAATCCAATTTTTTCCCGTGCTAATTTTTTTGGTATGGGTTTGAAAATCTCTAAGTCTACACCATTCGGAATTACCACTGCTTTTTCTATGTTTAATAAATTTCTCATTTTTTTTGTTTTAACTATTGTTGCATCCCAGCAATAGTTACAGAAAAAACGAGTAACTAACCTTAAAATAAATGACATATAAGCGTCTGAACCCATTAGTGAAACGACAATAGGAAATCTGCCTGAAAGCGATGCTGCAAAAGCACTAAAACTATAATGTGCATGTATCAAATCGTAATTCCCTTTTATAAATGTTTTCCTAATTTTAGAGACATTTTTTAAATACCCCCATATACCCTTCCCTTTAATTGGAAAACAATGAACATCAACACCTTCCTTTATCAGTGAATTAGCTTGATTTTTAACTAATGTCCCAACTTTACCTGTGTTTCCACTCGAGACAAAAAGAACTTTCATTTTAAATAATTAAAATTGTTTTCAATATAATTAACAATACTTTTAGCATATTCTTTTTCAAGGATAGAACTCTCTTCAATCATTTCCCATTTATTGTTAAATATGAAATAGAATTGAGAATGCTCAAGTGTATAAGTGCCAAAATATAAAGCCTGAAATTCGAGAAGATAACATTTATCTCCATCATATGCGATATCAAAAGAAACATTTGGAAGATTTAATTCATTTGCAATATCTCTTGCAAAAGAAAGCAGCTTAGTTGGAACTTCCCTTGTATAAGATAACCTTCCTCCTCCACTAGCTCTAAAGTCGTTTTTTCTGTTCAATCGTCTTAGAACATAAAATTTATCCCAAAAGATAAGCACTTTCCAGTCTCCTTCTAAATTTGGGATAAAATTTTGGACTATAAATTTTTTTCGGTTTCTAGATTCTTTAATATATTCTTTATGTTTTTTAGATCTTAATATGTCTATTATATCATTTTTATAGGAACTGGAGTTAGATATTATTTTTGCTTGTTTAAGAAGTTGTTTTAAGTTAGTAGCATGTGACACTCCTTTGCTCATTGCTCCCTCTGAAGGTTTTAGAACATGATTAATATTATTGTAATGAACAAGATCTTCTCTTAATTCTTCAAGAGTACCATAAAGCTTAGAATGTATTGAATCTATTTTTGAGTTATTAGAGATTTTTCTTAGAATTTCCATGAAAACTTTATTGTGATGTGCTCTTAAAAATTTAAAATCAGGAATAATATGTGCGCCAGCGAGTTTTAAACCAAGCACGACATCTTCTATGTAAGACTTGTAATAAAGGCCCCTATCTTCGGATGATGTATATAAATAAAGTTCATTATTGCAATTTTCAAAATTTATTTGCCAAGGATAAACAAATTGAATAGAATATCCTAAATTATTAAAATATGATCTAAGCTTATTCTTATCCATACCACTTCGATATGGCGTGGCAGTGTATTTTGTTCCAAATCTATTTTTATAATCAACTATTAGTTTAATGGTTCTCATAATTAATCTTTTTATGTTTATACTTATTAAGCAAAGTATGTAAAAGTAAAATTTGTAAAATATTTTGGGTAAGTCTGTTATTTCTATATCCTCTTCTATATTCTTTTAGATATTTGTTTGTTTTATTAATATCTATTAAAACGATATTATTAACAGGTGAATCATTAATAATTTCCTGAGTATGATTTACTAACTTATTAATATATTCTTTATCCATTGATTTAATTTGTTTATTTTTGAAGAAGTGTCTTTCTATGTAGTTAATTGATGGAATTATCATTGTTAAAAAGTTTTTGAAATGTCCTAAATTATACCTTCTGTCCATAGGTGTTTTTAAAACCTTCGGGTAAACGAGTTTTACATATTTTGCATAAAATCTTCGAGAAGAAAAATGTATAAGAGGATTATTGCAGAAGGCTTTTTTTCGAGTGAAACTATATTTAGAATTAAGTAAATATTTTAAATGGTCCAGGTTAACCAAAGGTGTGATTAGGTTGTGCTTGTTTAGAAATATATTTAATACAGTACCAAAAAATTTTGGATATGCTTCAATTAGTAAAAATTTTATAACATTCGAATTTTTAGCCGAATCTTTTTTAAATGAGTATTCTTCTAATAAATTATAATATAAATCTATTTTTTTTTCTAAAATGCTATCATTAATAATACTGTTAATTTTAGAATCTGATAATACTTTGAGTTTGTATTCATTTATATCATTAGTTGATGTTAAGAAATAAGCATATCTAGTTAGAATTAATTCTGCTTTAATTATTGGACCAACAATTAATTCACCACCCATAATTCCAGTAAAAATATTAGATGGTTTTAAATAATCATTAACAAGAATATAGTTTAATAATGTATCAGCTACTGGAAAATTAGGCTGATAATCTAATAATCTTTTTAAGTATTCAATAGGGTAGTTATTTAAAGAGTTCTGTTCAATATTTTTATGTTTTAATTCTAGAATTTTGCATGTTTCTTCAGCTGATACATAATCAGCTGAATTTTTACTACCCCAGGTAAAAGCACTAAAATTAATATCTAAACTTAATAATGATGACAATAATATTTTAGAATCAAAACCACCAGTTAAAGCAAATTGATTTTCTATATTGGGAATTTGATCGTGAATTAAAACACTGTTTATAGCAAATATTGATTTGTCTATTTTGTTTCTTTTACTTTTTGTAGTAAATATTATATCAATTAGACCATCCTGTTTTAGATGTACTTTTGAATCTTTAAGAGTTATTGTTGAAAAGGCTCTAATTCTTGATATTTCTTTAAAAACAGTTCTATTCTGTAAAGGATAGTTATATAGTAGAATATCAATAATTGATAAATTGTCAATTGTTAACTCTTTAGCTAATTCTACTAAATAATTAAAATTATTTGATAGAAAAATATTTTCGTTATTATTATAAATATAAAAAGGGTATATGCCATAAATATCATTTTTAACTATTAGTGTATTATCTTTCTTATTAAGCATAATAAAAACTCCCCAACTCAAATCCTCGAAAATAGTATTAGAATTTAATAAATCACATGTTTTAAAATCTTTTATCCTCTTCAAAAAAGAATAGTTTGCATGAGTAATAATAATAAAATCATTGTTGTTGCTATAATAATAATTTATAATGTTTTTTTTAATATATATTACAAAATGATTATATTGAACGCAATGATAATCGTTTATTAACTTTAAACTGTTATCTGTGGTTATAATTATAGTAGGAAACTGAATCATATAATTTTAGCTGTTTTGAATTTTTCAAAAATCCAAGTATAGAACCAATAAGTAAAAAGGTAACCGTTCTAAATGTTATTATTGTAATGCTACCGTTTAAAGATACAAAGATTTGAATAAATAGGAGCCCAAAAGCTGCTATTTTGTAATAAACTAGTTTAGGATTAATGTATCTAGTTCTATATATCTTAATTAATAGGGCAACATATATTGAAAAATAAAAAAGTAGTCCAAACATACCGATGCTATGATAAAGTTTTGCCGTATCAGAGTGATACATTCTTCTTACAACCTCGCCCTTATATATAGCTTCAGCAAACGCATTATTACCTATACCAAAAAGGACTTTGTAAGGTTCTGTGAATTTTACAATCTCTTCAAGCATTTCTATATTTTCAGTATATCTTGCCTCTGTTTTGTAGAAATCTTCATCAAATCGCCCTTTCTCTGCACGAATTTCATACCTTTTGATGAGTTTATCTTTATATAAAGGTGAAATTAATAATAATGAAATAAAGAATATAAATATAAACTTAATAAACTTAATTTTATGTTTGCTTATAAAGATGAAAGGTAAAAGTCCAATAGCAGGGATTAAAATAGCTGTTCTTCTCATGTTTAGTATTATAAAAATGTAGTTTATTATTCCTATAGCAAAGTATATCCATATAATTTTATCGCTCTTATTTCGAATAACAAATAACAAGGGCAGCATAGAAATCATAACACCTGGAACATACTGTCCACCGCTACCAAGCAATCCAACAGTTTCTTCTGAAACAGAACCTGTTAGAGTATATTCTAAGACTCTACCAATGCCATAAATATAACCTGCAGACGTGAAAACTACGCTTAATGGAAGTATCAAATAGGAAATATTTAGCAGGTTTTTTATTTTATTTTCATTATCAAAATAATTTAATGAAATTGTAAAAATAAGAAAGGGTATTAAAATTTGAAAATAGGCCTTTATAGAATATAATAATTCGTTAGAATTTAGTACAATTAGTAATACATAAAATAAAAACAAATATATCGTAAAATTTAGTTTTGTTAAATTAACCTTCCATAAAGTTATTAAAATAAATAAAATCAAAACAAGACCTCTTAGATATGTAATTTCTGAAAACCCGGTGAAAAAAGAAAACGAAGTATCTACAATAACATTAAATATAGGAATAAAATACAAAAATCTTTCTTTTGATCTGAAAACAAGTATCAAACTTATTAGGAAAATTCCGTAGTATATAAATTTTATCATTTAAGAAAATTATTTTATGATTTCTTAGAGCCTGTTTAAATTTTGTATAGGTATAAAAGTGGCTATAGATTAGCTTTTTAGGGAAAAATTTTTGAGCTTGCAAAAAACCTCAAAATTTGACAAGCGATGAAATCATACCCAACCAATCTAACC
>Ga0209381_1000619_pt1 | contig 80087 bp, 55 predicted proteins | sample DewCreD2012metaG_FD_184111 | JGI IMG/M metagenome (GOLD analysis project Ga0209381, IMG submission 184111) | Hot spring sediment bacterial and archeal communities from British Columbia, Canada, to study Microbial Dark Matter (Phase II) - Dewar... ... | reverse complement strand
AGTCGGCCCCCATAGCTCAAATGGATAGAGCGGCGGTTTCCTAAACCGTTGATCCCTGTTCAATTCAGGGTGGGGGTACCAATCCGCCTTTGGGGGGCCAATGGCGGCGAAGGCTGGCAGCCTGCGGACCAAACGGAAAACTGGCTGCGGAAAGGGTGCTGGCGGCTTACTGATGGGTGCTTAGGATAAACGACACGCGCCCCCTCACCCTGCCCTCTCCCCCCAAGGGGGGAGAGGGAGAACATCGCCCAAAGTGACAAATTGTGTATTGCATCCCGGAGACCATACAGTATGAACCGAAATACGCAAAAACATAGTTATTCCGCGGCCATCATGCCCGCGCGCCTGGTGGTGGCGCTGCTGGCCGGAGCGGCGCTGGGGCTCCTGGCCCAGGCGCCGGGGGTAAAAATTATGCGCGACCGCGGCGAGGAATTCGAGGCGCTGGTCCAAAAGGCGGACGAATACCGCGCCGCGGGCAAGCTGCTGTCCGCCGCGCAGGTCCGGGAGCAGTTGGCCCGGACATCGTGCGTGGTGAATTTGCCCAAGCCGGCGACCAAGGCTTTGAGCGACCGCCAGATTTGGCAGCGCAGCCGCGAGTCGCACGCGCGCCTGGGCTGGCACTACCTGTGCGGCAAATGCGACAAGTGGCATCTAGGCTTGTCCGGCGGCTGTTTCATCACCCCGGACGGCGTCATTGCCACCTGCTATCATGTCATCAAGCCGAATCCGGAACATCGCCAGGCCTCCCTGGTGGCCGCGGACGAGGAGGGGCGTTTGTTTCCGGTGGCGGAGGTGCTCGCCGCCAATGAGTTCACCGACACCGCCTTGGTGCGCGCCCAGGTGGACGCGCCGGTAAAATGCCTGGCGCTCAACACGAATGTTTATCCCGGCGACGGCGCGTGGTGCTACAGCGATCCGCTGGGGCGCGCCGGCTATTTCAGCAAGGGGATGGTGAACCGCTTCTATTATCAGAAAAGCAAGGACCGCGAGGGGATTCGGCTCGAGGTTTCGACGGACTGGGCCCCCGGTTCGAGCGGTTCGGCGGTGGTGGACGAAGCCGCCAACGTCATCGGGCTGGTGTCCACCATTCAGCCAGCCAGCTCGACGCGCGCGCGCGGCACCAACCAACCGCCCGCCGCCGCCTCGACCATGATCACTTTCCACAGCGCCGCCCGGGCCGCGGACATCATCGCCCTGGTCAAACCGCCGGCCCGGCGCTGAACGACCAGATTCCCTTCCATCGGCCGGCCCGGCAACGCCAACTGGCGGCGCCCTATTCCTTGGTTGCTTCGTATAGCCGCTTGATTTCTTCCGCGCTCAAGGCCCGGCTGTAGATCCGAACATCGGCGAGGCTGATCTTCGCCCGGGGCGGGGCTTCGCCCTCGTCCTGTTTAGCCGGCTCGGCAGGGTCTGCCACGGGGGCTTGCGCCTCGTCCCCCCAGCCCTGCGGCTGGTGACCGGCGACAAATATATCCGGACTTCCCAACATGCCGTGGCCGTCGGCGGGCTGGGTTTGCACCAGCACGCCATTGATGTAAAGGGCCAGGGCCGAGCGCTCCCGGGTGCCCGCCACGAAGGTCCATTCGGAGGGGTCCAGGGGCCGGTTCATCATGTTGTTGTGGCCGCCTTCACTCACCCAAATCAACCCTTCCTCCTCCCCGTAGAGCAGCGCGGCATGAGCCCGCCGGGCGGAACCCAAGCCGACGAGGCAAGCCGGCTCTTGCAGCTTGGCCCCCTCAATTTTGATCCAACCACAGACAGTGATCGCGCTCATAAATTTCTGCCCGGCGGCGCCCTGCGCTTCCAGGCGGGACTGGCGGTCTGTCAAGAGCACGGCGGCATTGGTCCGCCCGCGGTGGTCGGTCGTGAACCGGGCACCCGTCACCTTCGTCACCAATCGCGGGACGCCGTCGCTCGGGATTTGCTGCCGGGTGGCCTGCTCCAGACGCGGACGCCATACCAAGCTGGCCATCAAACTGGTCGGCACCCCGTCGGCGTCCAAGGTCTCCAGTTGGCGCAATTGAGCCAAGGGCACGTTAAGTTCGCCCACCAAAGTCCGAACCGTGATTTGCGGCAACGACAAAACGCCGCCGAAGTGGTCGCCATTGCGCAAGGTTATTTTTACGCCGGACCCGTCGCGGACCAGGGTGGCAATTCGATCAAAGTCCAGTTGCAGTTTTCCCAGCGCCGGGGAGTCCACCGCCAGGGACAGGGGCGCCAACGAACCCCGCAATTGCGAACCGTCCGCCAGTTCGACAATCACCCGGGCGGGCGCCGCCGCCCGCAGCCCAATCGCCGCCAGGGACACCACCGCCAGAACCAACCGCGTTTTCATAATGAATGCAGCATCCATCGCCGGCTGTATCCTGGCAATAGCATTAATGATGAGTGCTTGGGATAAACGACACGCGCCCCCTCACCCTGCCCTCTCCCCCCAAGGGGGGAGAGGGAGAATACCGCCCAAAGTGACGAATTGTGTATTGGATCCCGGAGACCATACAGTATGTTTTTCGCCCTCGCCTTGGCGGCGGCGGTTATTCCAGGGAGACACGATACGCGTCACAGCGCGCGCGGAGCCGGGCGAGCGTTGGCGCTTGCGCTGGGTCTGCCGCCAGGTTCTTCTCCTCGCGCGGATCGGCCGCCAGATCGAACAGTTGTTCCAACGGCGGCTGGGGCTCGGTGTATCGGGTGTATTTCCAGCGTTCGGTGCGCACGCCTTCAACCTTGGGAATGGGCCGTCGCGACGGCGGCGTTGTATAAACATGCTCGTAATACCAATCCTCCCGTCCCCGGGCTTTGGGATCGCGCAGCAGCGGCTGAAGGTCCTCGCCCTGCATGGTCACGGGAACCGGCACGCCGGCCATGGCCAGGATGGTCGGGGCCAAGTCAATATTCAGCGCCATTTGGGTGCGGCGTCCCTGCGTGGAGGCGGGCAGGCGCGGGTCGCGAATGATGAGGGGCACACGGATGGATTCCTCATACATAAGCCACTTGCCGGCCAAGCCGTGCGCGCCTTCCATGGAGCCGTTGTCGGACAGGTGAATGATCACGGTGTTTTGGTCGTGTCCTGATTTCACCAGGGCCTCCCGAACCTGGCCAACCGCGAGGTCGGCCCGGCTGATATACGAGTAAATTTTGCGCATGGATGCCTGGAAGGACGCCGGGTTCTCCAGCCATTGGGGGCTGGCGTTGAGGCCATTGCGGACCAGCTCGGGCAGGGCCTCAAACGAAGCGCGGGTCAGGTTTGCCGGCGGCGGGATGACCGCCTGGGTGTACGGGTCGGGAAAGTCCGGGTCAAAATAATCCAGCGGCCCGTGGGGTTCCTTGAGGGCCATGATCAGGCAAAACGGCTGGTCCGGTGTCGCGGCCTTCAGGAAATCCACCGCCTTTTCCGTCATGACTGTCGTCAGGTAGCGCGCCTGACCGTTCACGACCTGCTTGAAGGCGATGGATTGGGGGAAGCCATACCAAAGATCGAATTCCTTCTCCGGCAAGGCGAGTTCCCGTTGCGCCTTGGGCGACCCAATGGCGAACTTGCCGAGAAAAGCCGTGCGGTAGCCCGCCTGCCGCAGCAGCGCCGGAAAGGTCTGCCGCCACTGCGCCGCCGAGAGCGGCTGGTCAAAATCCTTGATGCCGTGCCGGCGCATGTGCTGGCCGGTGTAAATGCTGGCCCGGCTGCAGCAGCAAATGGCGGTGGTGACAAAAGCGTTTTCAAACAGCACGCCCTCCCCGGCCAACCGGTCCAGATTTGGGGTTTTGAGCACCGGATTGCCCGTGCATCCCAAGCCCAGGTAAGGCTGGTCGTCCGTGAGAAAGAAAACAAAGTTGGGCCGCTTGGGCGCCGCCGCCCAACATTCGCAGGACCACAAGGCGGCCAGCGCCAGCGCGATTTTGAAAGCTGTTTGCATGTCGAAGAGGGTAATGCCGGAAGAATCGAATCGAGGCAAGAAACATTCCGCGCCATCATGCCTCGCCCTTTTCAGGATGGGTTTTGGTCGGGCGAAACCCACTGCCAAAGGATGGCATAAAAACCAACCCTCCCGGCCAATCATGCGGGCCTTAACGGCGATAAAAAGGTTCCGCCCGGCGCCGGCCATTGGCGCTTGCTGGCGAGGCGCGGTTTGGCTTAGGTTTGCGCCGGATGCGCCTCCTGGACCGCTACCTGTTGCGCGAGTTGCTGATCCCGCTGGGCTATTGCCTGGGCGGGTTCCTGATTTTCTGGATTGCGTTCGAGGCTTTTTCGGAAATGGACGAGTTTCAGCGCCACCAGCTTCGGGCGGGGGACATCCTGCAATACCTGCTGTTGACGACGCCGGAATTGCTGGGACGGGTGGTGCCGCTGGGGCTGCTGCTGGCGCTGCTTTACGCGCTGACCAATCATGCCCGCCACAATGAACTCACCGCCATGCGCGTCGCCGGGTTGAGCCTGTGGCGGCTGGCCCTTCCCTACCTGGCGGTCGGCGCCGCGTGCGGCGGCGGGCTTTTCGCGCTGAACGAACTGCTGCTGCCCGACGCCCCCGCGCGGGCGGACGCGGTCATGAAAAAATACCAGGAGCGAACCGGCGAGCAGGAATGGCACCGCAACCTGACTTTCTTTCACCAGGCCGGAGGACGCACGAATGTCATCGGGCCGTTTCACTTTCACCTCCCCACCGGCGAGATGGCGAAGGCGCGGCTGCTATGGACCCTGGGCAATGGCGAACGCCACGAAATCAACGCCGAACGGGGCGTTTATAGCAACGGCTGCTGGCATTTTTTCCAGACGCAGATCAACCGCTACCCGCCGGGCGTGCTGGTGCCGTTCCGGCTGATGACCAACCACCTCGAGCTGGCGGAGTTCCGCGACCCGCCCGCCCGCATTTACAGCGAGATCAAAATTGCCGGCCTGAGCGACCTGCGCACCGCGCGACGGGCTTCGCTGTCGCTGCGGGAAATCCTCGAATACCGCCGGTGGCATCCGGCGAAAAAGAGCGACCCGGTGTTGGGGACCAAGCTGCATGCGCGGCTGGCGGCGCCGATCACCTGCCTGGTGGTGGTGCTGATCGCGCTGCCTTTCGGGGCCGGTTCGGGGCGCCGCAACGTTTTCGTCGGCGTGGCCAGCAGCGTGTTTTTGTGCTTCGCCTATTTCATCCTGCAACGTCTGGCCGAAGCGGCCGGCCTGGGGGGGCGAATTCCACCCTGGCTGGCCGGCTGGCTGCCCAACCTGTTGTTCGGGGTATTGGGGGTGGCGCTGACTTTTCGCGTGCGCTGATTTATGCGAGCCGTCATTCAAAGAGTGGCCCAAGCCTCGGTGACCATCAATGGCCAGGTGAAAAGCGCCATCGCCCAAGGCTTGCTGGTGCTGCTGGGGATTGAGGAGCGCGACACCCCCGAGGACATCGCCTGGCTGAGCGGAAAAATTGCGCGCCTCCGGATTTTCAACGACACCCGGGGCGTGATGAATCTGTCCGTGCTGGAGGCGGGGGGCGAGGTGTTGGTGGTCAGCCAGTTCACGCTGTTCGCCAGCACCAAAAAAGGCAACCGCCCCTCCTATTCCGCCGCCGCCCGGCCGGAAATCGCCATCCCTTTGTATGAGGCGTTTCTCGCCCGGCTGGCGCTCGATCTGGGCCGGCCGGTGGCCAGCGGCGAGTTTGGCGCCGACATGAAAGTGGCGCTCGTCAACGACGGGCCGGTGACCATCCTGATGGACACGCGGAACAAAGAGTGACGAGCCGGCGCCGCGGGCGGTTCAAGGCGCGGGTTTTTGCCACTCCACCGCGCCCTCCCATATCTTTTCGCCGTCGCGGTTGTAATGGGTGACGGTCAGGTTCTTCGTCTGGCCGGCGATGGCGACGGTGCTGAAGAATTGGTTTTTCGTGTGGGGGCCGGACGGTTTGTCCCCTTTTTTGCGGACGCTGAAAATGACCTCCGGTCCGAAGGTGTTGTCGAGCTTGCCCGGCCCGAAGGCGCCGGCGTGCAGGGGACCGCTGACGAATTCCCAGAAGGGATCGAAATCCTTGAACACGGCTTTGGCGGGGCTGTAATAATGGGAAGCGGCGTAATGGACATCGGCGGTGAGCCAGACGACGTTGCGGATGCCGTTTTTCTTGAGAAAACCGAGGAGGTCGGCGAACTCGAGCTCCCGGCCCAGCGGCGGGCCGTCGCCATTGGCGCAATTCTCGAAATGCTTCCCGTCGGCGCAGACAAGGCCCAGGGGCATGTCGGCGGCGATGATTTTCCAGGCGGCGCGGCTGGCCAGCAGGGCCTGCTTGAGCCAGGCCAACTGCGCGTCGCCCAAAAAGGCGGTTTCGGGGCCGCGCTGGGGCTGGCGGTTGGGGCTGTTGGGGCCGCGGTAGGAGCGTTCGTCCAGCAGGAAAACGTCGCAGAGCGGACCGCGGGGGATGTGCCGGTATATGCGCCCCTGGTCATCCGGGCGGATGGGCAGATACTCGAAGAAGGCCTGGCGGGCGAAAGGCAAGAGGCGGTCAATCTCCTTCACCTGGTAGTTTTTGTCGTTGGTGATGACCTGGCCGGGATACCAGTTGTTGCGGACCTCGTGGTCGTCCCATTGGGCGAGGGTGGGCGTCGCGGCATTGAAGGCGAGCAGATTTTGGTCGAGGAGATTGTAGCGGTAATTGGCGCGGAATTCGTCGAGCGTCTCGGCGACCTTGTGTTTGCCTTCCATAACGACATTGGTCCACACCGCTTCGTTGGTGATCACCAGGACGGGTTTGATGGGGTTGTCGGCGTAGATATTGTCGCCGCTATGAATGAAAAAGTCGGGCCTCACCGCCAGCAGCGAGGCGTAAGCGCGAAAGCCGCCGCGGGACAAATCAATGCCGAAGCCCTGCCCGCAGGTGTCACCGGACCACGCGAAAAGGATATCCCGCTCGTCGGCGGGGGCGGAGAGAAAACGCCCCTGGACGGGTTCGCTGTCGGCGGTTTCCGTCGCGAACCGCACCCGGTAGAAGATCGGGACGCCGGGCGGCAGGCCCTCGAGCAGGGTCTTGCCGGTAAAGTCCGAGGCGGCGTCCACCCGGGGGCCGGTCACGCGGCGGGCGCCGGAGAAATCCGGTTGCTCGCTCCATTCGACGATCATGCGCGCGGGCCGGTCGGCGCGGCTCCAGATGATGGCGGTGGTCGGGGTGACATCCCCGCTGGCGACGCCGTGAGTGATGAGCGGCCGGTCGGCGCCCGCGACCGGCAAAAGGGCCGCCTCGACCAGCAATAGGGCGGCGCGGAACCGGCGGGTCAGGCGGGCGGCGCTCCTCATCGGCGGGTTTTCCCGGCGGCCGCGAACATCAGGATCACGAACCGCGCAATGGTTGTTTTGCATATATAATCAAATTTGGTCGTAGCGAATCAGCCGAAGGCCAAGGTGGGCGGCGAGGTCCCTGACCCGCGGGCTTACCAAAGCCTCGAATTCGTGCCTGGGCTCATCCATCGAGGGATGGGTGTAAAGCTCCGAATCACCGGGCCGCAACTGGGGCAGCAGCCGCAGCAGGTAATCCTCGGTGACCCGCCCGTCCTGCAACTGGCCGAAGACGGCGCGGGGGAAGCGAATGCCCAGCCGCCGCAGCCGGCGGCGCTGGAAGGCGGCCAGGCCGCGAAAAATGGCGGCGTGGATGAACCGCCGGAGCCACCGTCCCCGGGCGGCCCGCAGGTTGGGCCGCAACGGTTCACAGACCAGCCGAAACCTGGCCACCCCCCATTTGCCGGCGTTTTCCGCCAGCAGGCGAAACACCGCCGGCTGCATGTGCAGGTGCAAATGGCCGTCCACATGGCCGCACGGCAGGCCCAGCGCCTTCAGCTTGCGAAACTGCGCGGAGATTTCCCGGTAAAGCTGATCGCGCAAAGCGGGCCGGAAAAAGTAGCGGCAGCCCAAGGCGACCGGATGGTTGCCGAAACGCCCGTCCGCATCCACGAGCCCCGGGATTTCCTCGGGCGGCAGCGCGGAAAACCCCTGGCAAAGGGTCAAATGCAATCCGATCCCCAGGCGAGGATGCCCGGCCGCCCAGCGGGCCGCGTCGCCGGCGGCGGGCTCATTCACCATCAGGCTGGCGTTGGTCAGAATGCCCTGTTCACAGGCCAGCCGCACCGCTTCATTGACCGAGGCCGACCGCCCGAAATCATCGGCATTAACCACCAATCGGCGCGCTACCGGTTGCGTCATCATGGCGGCGGCGTTTTCAAGGGCCGTAATTCGGCGCCCGGCAGCCCAGCGAAAGGCGCAGCCAGGTCCGCAGCACCAGGAAGATTTTGCGCGCCTTGCCCAGCCGAATCGGCGCGGGGCCGAACACGTCGAAGCCGGCGCGTTCGAGCTTGCGCAGCAATTGCCAATAGACCGCGCCCATCAATTCGGCGGCCACCATGGCCCGGCGGTCCTCGGGCGGCAAAATTTCGCGGGCGTCCCGGTAAAAGGCCCGCGCCCGCCCGGCCATCGCGCGGGCGGCGGCTTGAAAGCGGGGGGAGAATTGCAGGCGCAGGATTTCCTCCTCCGTCACCTGGTGGCGGCGCAACTCCTCCAAGGGCAGATAAACGCGCCCGCGCTCGGCGTCCCCGCGCACGTCGCGCAGGATGTTGGTGAATTGCAGGGCCTTGCCCAGGTGGACCGCGTAGGCGGCGCAGGCGGGATTGCAGCGGCCAAAGATGCGGATGCTCAGCAGGCCGACGGCAGAGGCGACGCGGTAACAATAGGTTTCGAGTTGCGCGTAGGTTTCGTAGCGCTTGACCTCGAGGTCCATGGCGACGCCGGCGATGATTTCCTCGAAGAGGTCCAGGGGCAATTGCCGGGCCGCCATGACCGGTTGCAGTTCGCGCACCACCGGCAGCGCGGGCGTTTCCTGGCGGGCGGCGCGGCGGAGGTCCGCGCGCCAGGCTTCGAGCTGGGCGCGCCGCTCGGCGACGGGGCGGGATTCGTCATCCGCCACGTCATCCACTTCGCGGCAGAAGGCATAAAGCGCGGACATTTCATCCCGCGCGGGGCGCGGCAGCAGCACAAACGCCAGCGCCAGGTTGGAGGCGCTTTGGCGGGTGATTTGGCGGCTTTGCTGCATGGGTTACCGGGGGGGCGGGGCGTCGGCGGGATCGCGCCTGGGCGGCAGGCCGCCGGTTTCGGCCAGGGTGGGATTGCGCTGGCGATGCGCGCGCAAGCGCCGTTTTCGACGCCGGGCTTTGCCCAGGACAACCAGGCAGAAAACCAACAGGCCGACGCCCAGCGCCACGCCGCCCACCACCAACAGCGGGCGCCAGTCGGACCCCAGCGCGTCCGCGGGGACGTCGGGAAATTCATCCCGGGTTTTGGCCAGCGCGGCCAGCAGGGCGCAGGCGGCGGGGTTCACGCGCCGGCCTCCTTTTCCAACGGCGCCTCCCCTTCCGGCTCGTCCGTCGCGGCGATGTTCAGGCGCTGCATGCGGTAACGCAGGGCGTGCCGGGTGATTTTCAATTGCGTCGCGGCGCGGGTGAGATTGTAGCGGCTTTGTTCCAGGGCCCGGTTGATCAGCTCGCGCTCGTAATCGGCCAGGGCCTCCTCGAGGTCGCCGACGGACGCGGGACGGGGCGCGTCGCCGCCCTGGCGCAGGCGCGCTTCCAGCTCGAAATCGGGCAGATTGGCGGCGCGCACCTGGTCGGTGGTTTCGAGGATAACCGCCCGCTCGACCACATTGCGCAGCTCGCGGACGTTGCCGGGCCAGGAATGCGCCAGCAATTTTTGCCGCGCCCCGGGCGAGAAGCCGGCGATGTGCTTTTGCATGGCCAGGCTGAACTGCCGGAGAAAATGCTCGGCGAGCAGCAGCACGTCCTCCCCCCGCTCCCGCAGCGGCGGTGGGCGGAACTGCACGACGTTAAGCCGGTGAAACAGGTCCTCGCGAAAATGGTTCTGCCGGATGGCCTCGATGATATCGCGATTGGTGGCGGCGATCAGGCGAACGCCGACCTTGTGCTCCTCGTTCCCGCCCACCCGGGTGAAAGTGCCGTCTTCGAGGAACCGCAGCAGCTTGGCCTGGAGCGGGCGGCTCATGTCGCCGATCTCGTCCAGAAAAATCGTGCCGCCGTCGGCCTCCTCGACCCGGCCAAGCTTTTGCTTGATGGCGCCGGTGAAGGCGCCCTTTTCATGGCCGAAGAGCTCGCTTTCGAGAAGGGCCTCGGGGATGGCGGCGCAGTTGATGCGCACATAATTTTTTTCGCGCCGGGGACTTAGGGCGTGAAGCGCGCCGGCGATGAGTTCCTTGCCGGTGCCGCTTTCGCCCAGGATCAGCACAGTGGCGTTGGACAGGGCCACCGTCTGGATAAGGCGCCGCAGCTCGACCATGCCGGGGCATTCGCCGATGATCTGTTCGAGGCGGACCGGCTCGAAGGCCTTCGCGCGCAGCGCGGCGTTTTCGGCCAGCAGCCGGTGGCGCTCGGCGCAGCGGGCCACCGCGTGCAAAAGCTCCTCCGGGGCGAAGGGTTTGGCCAGGTAATCCATCGCCCCGCTCTTGATGGCCTCGACCGCCAGCTTGGGGGTCGCATAGGCCGTGATCATCAGCAGCGGCAACTGGGGCCAGCGCTGGCGCGCCTGCCGCAGAAACTCGTAGCCGCTCATCCCCCCGAGCCGCGCGTCGGTGATGGCCATGAAAAATTCGCCGGCCTCGAGGGCCTTCAGCCCCTCCTCGGCCGATTCCACGCCGCGCACGGAGTAGCCTTCGGCCGCGAGGGCGGCTTCGAGCGATAAACGCATGTTGCGCTCGTCATCCACCACCAGAATGGGCGGCAGCGCGTCGCTCATTTCTCACCTTTCATCATCACTTTGGCGGGAAAGCTTAAAACAAACCGCGCGCCCATTCCAAGCCCGGATTCGGCGCGCGCCGAGCCGCCGTAGATGTCGAGGCTGTGGCGCACGATGGAAAGGCCCAGCCCGGTCCCTTTTTCCTTGGTGGTGAAATAAGGCTCGAAAACCTGCTCGCGGCGCTCGGGCGGGATGCCCGGGCCGTCGTCCTCGATGACCACCTCCACGTTGCCTTCGCCGTCCGCGCGCGCCTCAATCCGCAGGCGGCCGGCGCCGCGCATCGCCTCGCGGGCGTTCTGGAGGATGTTGACGAAAATTTCCGAAAGGTGCCCGCGCTGCATCATCAGGGGCGGCAGGCCGGCGGCGTAGCGGCGCTGAATTTCCACCGCGTACTGCCCCGCCGGGAAGACCTTTTCGAGGGCGCGGTCCATCTCCTCGGCCACGTCCAGGCGCTCGACGCGGCCGTCGGCCAGCTTGGCGTAGCCGAGCAGCTCGGTGATGATCCGGTCCGCCCGCTCCACCTCCTCGCGGATGATCGCCACCTGGCCGCGGGCGGTTTCGTTGAGCGGCGCCGCCAGCCGCTGCAAATTGAAGGCGGCGTTGTTGATGATGGCCAGCGGGTTTTTGATCTGGTGGGCGATTTCCGCCGACAGCCGCCCGGCCGAATTCAACTGCTCCTGCCGCAGGGTAAAGAGCCGCGCTTCGGCCTCCGCCAGCCGCTGTTTTTCAAACAGCATTTGCAGCCCGTAACAAACGAAGGTCATCAGCGCCAGGATCAGCAGACGCAGCAGGAACGGCTCGGCGGGGCTTTCCAGTTCCTGCAGGCCCAGGGCCACCCGCAGGCGCTGATCAAGCAGGGGCGGCAGCGCGTTGGTCAGGCCCAGGTTTTCCAGGCGCAGCAGTTCGCCGCCCGCCAGCGTCGGCTCCTCCTCCGCCAGACTCACTTGCAGCAGGCCCGCCAGCAGGTAAAAGCCGGCCAGCGTGAAGTTGAGGGAGATTTGCTGCGCGGCCAGCGGCAGGCTCAAGGCGTTGCGCAGGATCAAGGCCGGGAAAAACCAGTAGAGCACGCTTTGAAAGCCGCCGGTCAGCAGGATCAGCGCCGACAGCAGCAATCCGTCGAGCATCCCGCTGGCGAACAGCACCCAGCGAACCGTGTTCAGGGAAAACCGGCGGAGGAAAAGCAAAAGCACCGCCACCACCACGTTGAACGCCGCGTAGGCGAGGAAAAATTTCTGAATGAACTCGAGCGCCACCTCGCGCAGGCTCGCCACACTGATCATCCACTGGGAGAAATAGAGGTAGTAGGCCAGCATGACGATGAACACCGCCTTGACCGGAAGCATGACGTCGCGCTCGACCGTCTTCAGGCGCTCAAGCTGGCGGGCCGGGTCCGCCGGCGGCGGCTTCAGCAATTGAAGCAGCCGCCGCAGTTCCCCCATCCTCGAGTTGGAAGATTCGCCGCTCATGCTTGCCGGCCCTAAAATGCCCGAAAACGGGCGGTTCACCCAAGCTCAAAATTGACCGCTTACCGCCGCCCCAGCCAATCGAGGAACAGCGGATGCAGCCAGATGCAAACCCAGGCCAGCGCCAGCAGCGCCAGCGCCGCCGCGTCCCGCGCCCCAAAGCGGTCCGCCGCGCCCCGGTGGCGGACATATTCGAGCAGCGCGCCGGTGGGACACCCATAATGGCAATAGGCCTGAGGCAGAAAACACGCCGCCACCAGGCCCGCCACGAAAACGGCCAGGGTCGCGCCGCCGGCGGCCTTCAGCACAAAGGCATCAAACGGCTCGAGCCCCGCCGGATCGAGCGGCAGTTGCCAAATCGCCACGACCAGCACGACCGCCAGCAACGCGGCTGGCAGCCGGCGCAGGGCCCGGTCCAGCGCGTTGGGGATGGCGAGCCGCCAGCGGGCCGGCGCCAGGCGGCCAAGCCATTCCTGCAAGACGCCGTAAGGACAGAGGTGATGGCAATAGAGCGGCCGCCGGGTCGCCCACGGAACCGCCAGCGCGGCCAGAGCCAGCAACGTCAAGCCGGGCGCCAGCCGCCAGTTGACGCCGGTCCGCACCCAGCCGACGAATAGCGATTGCGCCAGCATGTCGCCGCTAAAAAAACCGAGGTAGGCGACCACCAGGCCCTGGAACACGCGGCGCAGTCGCGGATAGCCGGGCAGCCGGGACCAGCAAAGCGCGGCCGCCATGACCAGCAGACAAACCAGCCCCCAGTCCCGCGCCTCCATCCGCCAATCAGGGGCCGCCGCCCGCCCCTCCTCCGCCATCGCCAACCGCCGCGTCACGCTTTCCGCGATCGCCATGCTGGTTTGGGTCGCCCCGGACACTCCTTCGATCCCGGCCTTTTGGAGGTTCAGGCCGGCCACTTTTTCCCAGGACATTCCGTTCCAGGTTTTGAGGAAGCTGCGGTCCTGAATCACATCCTCGACATGCCGGATGGTATCCTCGCTCGAGCGGATGGCGACGCCGACCACCCGCCAGGCCGGGTCAAAGGCAATCAGCGCGTCGGTCACGCCGCAATAGCCCAGCACGCGGCGGCATTGCGGCTGGGTGCGCACCAGGTAACCGAGATAACCGCCTCGGGCATCCCTGACTTTCCAGCCCTGCCGTCCGGACGTTTCCAATTCCAGCGCGGCCGCCTCCGGCAGGAAGCGCCGGGCTTCGGCCAGTTGCACCGGCTGGTCGCCCGCGACCCGGAGCCGCTCGTGATGGGCGCGAATGGTCCAGGCAATCAACACCAGGACCGCCAGGCGAAAAAGGCGGGGCAACTGCGGCGCGAGCCGGGCGAAGACGGAATGGGCGGCGGGGCCGCTCACTTGGCGGGCAGCACTTGGATGGCATCCGCGTGAACGTTGCCATCCGCGCCCTCGGCGCTTACTTCCACCGCCCAGGTCCGGCCCGCCGCAAAATTGAATATCCCGAGCGACTCGAAGGAGTTGGGCTGCCGGGGCGCCGCCCGCTGGTTGACCTTGAAGCTCTTTTCGCCGTCCGCGCTGAGGACCTTCACGGGCGCGTTCGAGGCGCGATTTTCATGCGGCAGATGCGCGACGCGCACCTCGTAGCGGCCGGTTTGCGGGACTTGAAATTCAAACCGGGCCACCGCCTTGGAATCGCGCGCGGCATACAAATAGCTGTCGCCGACGTAACCTTTGAGACCCGTCCCTTTGGTCCACTTGCCGGTGAGCTTGGCCTTGGCGTCGTCCACCACCAGGCCCGGCAAGTCGGAAGGTTTAAGCCCTTCCTCGGCGCCCTCCGCCGGAGGCGGCGGCAGGGCGGGGGCATTGGCGGGCACCGTCAGCGGCGCATGCACCGTCTCGCGCCGCGCGGCGCCGGGCTGGTTCAACAGGTCTTTCAGCTCATCCAGGTATTTGGCATACACCTCGCGGGGCGTGGCGCCGTGGCGGACGCAGATGGAGGCGGCCTTGCCCACCACCTCCCCCATCATGCCCCCGGTTTTCATCACCCGCACGGTCCCCAGCGCCTCGTGGGTCACGCTGACGTTGCGCCCGGCCATAAAGAGGTTGTCGAGATTGCGCGAGTACAGGCAGCGGTAAGGAACCGGGTAGCCGTGCTTGCGGTCCACCGCCTTGTCAAAAACCGCCTTCGATATGAACGGATCGTCCGGGAACTTTTTGGCGTATTGTTCCTTGGGATAGTGCAGGTCAATATCCCAGGTGGTGGGCACGCAGCCGTCCGGGTAGGCCTTCTTTTGCACGATATCCTCGCGGGTCAGGATGATGTCGCCGAGCAATTGGCGTGATTGGCGCGTGCCGCCGATGTAGGCCACCCATTCGAGCCGCGCGTTCGCATGCTCGTCCCGGCCATCCCGGTTTTTCATCGCGTTGAACGCCCCGAACACCGCCCGCAGATTCCAATCGCGCGTGGATTCCAGCTCGCGCAAAGGGTGTTTGTTGAAGCCGCTTTCCCAAAACCACTGTCCATGAAAGCGGGTGGGATACGGAAAATCCGCCATCGTCAGGTCCAGCGCCCAGGGCGTTTCGGGAAACGAAACCGGGCGGTCCTCGTTTTTCCAGCGCCACATGTTGCTCATGCCGAGGTGCTCGGTCTCGCGCACGGTCGCGTCGGCCCCCGCCAGCGCGCCCAGCGTGCCGTGGCCGGTGCAATCAGCGAACAGCCGCCCGCGAAAACGCTTGATTTCGCTGGTCCGCGTGTCGAACGCGATAACCGCCATGACCCGCTTGTCGTTCATCTCCACCGCGATCTGGTGGGTGTTCAGGAAGAGCGAGATGTTTTTCTCCGACCTCACCAGCGCCTCTTTTTTGGCGTCCCCGAATTCCTCGTAAGTGCCGGGAGACAGCTTGGCGCGGTCCATGAACTCTTCGACGATCTCGCCCAGGCGCGGATACATCCCCCGGCGCGTGCCGCCTTGGGCCCAGACGCGGACTTCCGAGCTGCCGTTGCCGCCCAGCACGGGGCGGTTTTGAATCAGCGCCACCTTGCAGCCCATCCGCGCGGCGGCAATGGCGGCGCCCATCCCGCCGTAGCCGCCGCCCACCACCACCAGGTCGAATTCGCCGGCCTCGGCGGGTTTTTCCGGCAGCCCCAGCAGCGCCCGGCGCCACGCCGGCAGCGGGGTGTGGTCGTTGGGCGGCAGGTAATTGGGGTCGGTGGTGAACAACAAGGCGTCGCAACGCCCGTTAAAACCGGTCAGGTCCCGCAGCGCCAGCTTGACCTGGCGATCCTTGATTTCCACCGTGCCGCCCGCCTGCCAATGCCACTCGGCGCCCTGGACGCCAAAAGTCTCCGGCAGCGCCTGCCCGTTCACCAGCACTTGAAATTTACCGGGCGCGCCCGGCGCTTTCCAGCGCGCCACCCAATCCATGGTGCGCACCCAGACCCGGTATCGGCCCGGGGCCGGAAAAGTGACGGTGGTCTCGGCGTCCTTCACCGGCTCGCCCAAACCATGCGCCATCAGGTAGGGCGACCCCATGGTGTCAATAAATTGCGTGTCCAACACCCAGCCGCCGGGCTCCTGGAAACTCTCCGCTTCCACCAGCAACGTCGGCTCCGCGCCGTCCGCCGGTCCGCCAAACCCCAGCAGCGCCAACACCAGCGCGCCCGCCGCGGGCGCGCCTTTTATCCGCCTCTTCATGGCTTGTATCAACATGAAGCCTATCATAACGCCGGCGGCGGCGATTGGAAAGTCCGATATGCGTTTTTACATTGCGCGCCCGGCTCGTTTGGCTTAGACCAAGGGGGAAGTCAAAGCAGCTAAACGACGGTTACCCGTCGAACCGGAGATAAGCCCATGATAGGAATACCCGTTTTGCAGGTGGAAGGCGACAGCATCGCCCGCGCGTGGGAGGAATCTTTGATCGAACTTCATCGCCGGGGGTGCGAGATCAAGACGCAATACGACAAACCGGAGGACCCGCCGAGCAAGGACGCCACGATGATCATCACCATCCAGGACCCCTTGCGGGAGCCGATGATTCACAAGGATTTTCCCGGCGGGCCGGAGGACCTCCAGGAATACGTGATGGAAGTTTGCGAGGGCATCAAAGACCACCTGGTGCGCGACCCCAACAATCCCTCCGACACCCGCTGGGAATACACCTACCACCAGCGCCTCTTCGCCTACCAGGCCCCCGGCCAGCCGCCCTGCGACCAGATCGAAACCATCTGCCAAAAGCTGTCCGAAACGCCTTACACCCGCCGCGCCCAGGCCATCACCTGGCAGGTCTGGGAGGACAACGAATGCTACGATCCCGCCTGCCTGCAAAGCCTTTGGTGCCGCATCCTCGAGCAGGAGGGCGCCCCGGTGCTCAGCATGAACGTGCGCTTTCGCTCCAATGACGCCTACAAAGCCGCTTTCATGAACATCTTTGCCCTGGTCCAGCTCCAGCAGCGCATCGCCCGGCGGGTGGCGGAAATCACCGACCGCGAAGTGCGGGTCGGACGCTACGTTCACATGGTGGACAGCTACCATATTTACGGCTCTTACTTTAAGGAATTCGAAGGCCGCTTCCTGGGCATGCTCACCCGCCGCACCTTCGAGCAGCGCACCTTGCGTTACGAGGACCTGCGGGAGGTGATGGAGGCCGCCCGCCCCGCCATCCTCGAAAAAGCCAGGAACATGGGCAAATAACCCAAGGGTCCCCGAGGAAGCTGCTGGCGCGGACAATGTTGCGGGTGGTGGGCAAGAAATTCGCGCTAACCTCGAAGGCGCGGCGCGACTTGGGCTTGCCAATGGCGCTCCGCTCAGGCCATGCTGGGAAAAATTAAAACGGACCGGAGATTTCTTATGCGCGCATTATTAATTGGCATAGACAGCGGAACGCAATCCACGAAGGTGCTGGTGGCGGACGCCGACCGCGGGACGGTGCTGGCGCAGGCGGCCCAGGCTTACGACCTGATCCCGCACCTGCCGCCGGGCGCCAAGGAGCAACACCCGCATACCTGGCGCGACGCCACGGCCAAAGCCATCAAGCAGGCGCTCAAGGCCGCCCAGGCCCGCCCCGCCGAGGTCAAGGCCATCGGCATCAGCGGCCAGCAGCACGGCTTCGTGCCGCTGGACAAAAACGGCGAGGTCATCCGCCCCGCCAAGCTCTGGTGCGACACCTCGACCTCCGCCGAATGCGCCGAAATCATGGAAAAGGTTGGCGGCCTCAAGGCCACGATCAAGGCGATGGGCAACGCCGTGCTCCCCGGCTTCACCGCCTCCAAAATCCTCTGGCTCAAAAAACATGAGCCGAAGAACTACGCCCGCCTGGCGTCCGTGCTGCTGCCGCACGATTACCTGAATTTCTGGCTGACCGGCCGGCAGGCGATGGAATACGGCGACGCCTCCGGCACCGCGCTGCTGGACGTGCGCCGGCGGACCTGGTGCGAGGCGGTGCTGCGGGCCATTGATCCGGACCTGCGGGAAAAGCTGCCGCCGCTCATTTCCAGCGACCAACCGGTCGGCACGCTCTCCGCCGCAACGGCGCGGGCCTTGGGCCTGGGCCAAGACGTGCTCGTCAGCGCCGGCGGCGGCGACAACATGATGGGCGCCATCGGCACCGGCAACACTCGTCCGGGCGTCATCACCGCCAGCTTTGGCACCAGCGGCACCATCTACGCTTGCGCCGCCCAGCCGGTCGTGGACCCGCGGGGCGAAATCGCCGCCTTCTGCGACTCCACCAATCGCTGGCTGCCGCTGCTCTGCACCATGAACGTCACCGTCGCCACCGAGATGGTCCGGCGCGACTTCGGCCTCGACCACGCCGCGTTCGAGAAGACCGCCGCCAAGGCGCCGCCCGGCGCCGACGGCCTGGTGCTCGTTCCCTACCTCGAAGGCGAGCGCACCCCCAACGTTCCCGATGGCACCGGCGTCTGGCTCGGCGTCAACACCCGCACCTTTACCGCCCGGCACTTCGCGCGCTCGGCGATGGAGGGCGTCACCATGGGCATGAACTACGGCCTGCGGCGGCTGGCGGAATTGGGCGTCAAGCCGGCCCAAATCCGCGCCACCGGCGGCGGCGCCAACTCGCGCCTCTGGCGGCAGATCATGGCCGACATCTTCAACGCCGAAGTCGTCACTCTCAAGGTGGGCGAAGGCGCGGCCTACGGCGCCGCCCTGCAAGCCCTCTGGTGCTGGCGCTTGCAGCAGGGCGCGAAAATTGCCATCCACGAAATCACCGACCACTTTGTCACGCTGAACAAAAAAGACACCGCCGAACCGATCGCCGCCCACGTGAAGGTCTATGCCGAACTGCAAGCCCTTCAGGACCACGCCAGCCGGTCGTTGCGCGGCTTCTTCGGGCAGCACCGCCGGTTCGTGCTGGGCTGATGGTCGCCGCCGGGTTTGTCTCGAAAAAAGCCCGCCATCCTGATGGCGGGCTGCCTTTCGTTCCCGGTTGATGCCTGAACATCAACCGGGTGAAGAATAGCGCTTGGGCGTCTATCTTTGGCCGCGCCGTTCGCGCAGTTTTTCACCCAGCTTGCCGCGCAGGTCTTCGCGCATTTTTTCCCACTTTTCGAGCTGCTCCGCGGTGAGAATGTCCTTCAATTTGGGCGCCATCTCCTCGCGCAGCGTTTTGGCTTTGGCCGCTTTTTCCTCGCGGGAGAGGGTCGTGTCTTTGATGATTTCGCGCAACTTGGCAAACTGCTCCTGGAAGACGGGCTTCAATTTCTCCTTTTGCTCGTCCGTCAGGCTCAATTGACTGGCGATTTGCTGCAGACGTTCCTGCAGTTTTTCGCGGGCCGCCCCTTTGCGCCCCTCGGCCGCGCCCGAGTTATCCCCTTTGGCGGCAAACGCTGCCGGCGAACCGCTCACCGCCGCCGCCAGGACCGCTGCCGCGATCCATTTGCTCCAGTAGTTTCGCATCATTTTCATATTTCGTTTTCTCCTTGCGTGTTTTTTGCCGCGCGCCCGCTTGCCGCGGGCGATCTCCAAGTTTAATGACGCCGGAGCGGCTTGATTCGTTACACGACGTCTTAGGCGGGAAGAAACCCGACAACGGCTGGCGGCGGCTCTATGGCCGACGGCAGCGAGAAATACGTTTTTGGGCCATCGGCCCTGCGCGATGGCGGGCTGGCTTCACTCCAACAGCGGCAAGACCAGCTCGCCGCGCGCCTGGGCTTCGAGATCGTGGTAAGCGCCGTAGAAATTGCTGTTGCCATCCAGCCAGACAATCAGGCGCCGGAGGTCGTCCGGGGGCAGTTCAACCCGGCACGGGCCGCTTTGCAGGCGGGCCAGCAGTTTGGAGCCGCGCGCGCCAACCTGACCCGCCACCGACCGGCTGCCGCCGCCTGGTGTTTTGCTGATCCACCCATTGCCGCCATGCAAGTAATAGGCATGCGGCCATAATGTTTGATAGGCCACGCTCCAGCCATGCGGCCCGACGGGAGTGGCATCGAGTTTTTTCGCCTTCGGCTCCCGCTGATGGCATTCCACGCAATGGCGGTCCAGCACCCCCTGCACCAGGCGGGGGAAACTTAGCGGGTAAGCGCCTTCCGGCTCCGGCGCCAGCGGGGAGGGGGCCCGCCGCAACGCCAGGGGCGGTTGGCGGCGCGCCGGCGCGGCCTGGGTTTTGCTCTCGTGGCAGCCGCGGCAGGCGAGCGTTTCGCCGGCGGCCAGCCAGGTGGCGGAGCGCATGGATTGCACCGCGCGTCCTTGTTCATCCAGCGCTTGGAAATAGACCGGCACTTGGGCGGGCACGATAAAATGGGCGCTGCCATCGGCTTCGACCGGCGCGACGCCCAGCACGCCGCGCGCCAGGGATTGATTGCCCGCGCCGATGTTGGGGCGATTGGCGTCCACCGTGGTCTTGGGAAAAATTTGAATGACCCGGACCGCCGCGATTTTCGTCTTTTCGGGCCAGGCGAATTCGCTGTCGTAGATATTCATGATGGCGACCGTTGCCTCCGCCGGGGCGGTTTTCGCGGGTGGCGGCGGGGGGTGGACATCGGCTCTGGCGGTCGGCCGCTGATCCACCGGCGGTCTGGCGTCAGGAGGCGCGGGTGGCGCCGGCGCGGCGGGCGCGGCGTTGGCCGCCAGGGAACTCGAGGCCACCACGGGCGGACGCGGGCGGGGGCGCAGCGGGATGGGATCGAGACAGGCCACCGCCGGATCGCGCCAGAGCAGCTCGCGGTTGCCAAAGCTGTCCACCAGATACAGGCCGTAATGGGTGGCGCCGGGATCATAGACGCACAGGTGGTAATCCTCGCTCAGCGGCCAGGGTGTCCCATAAATTTGGCTTTCCCGATAGGGGGCCTCCGCTTCGGGAAAAGCCGTCTCGGGAGTGATGCGGCGGAGCTGGCTCATGGCGCCGTCGTCGGGGAGGCGGGGGTCAATCAGCACCAGCGATCCATACGCCTGCCCGTGGTGCGGAGCGGCCACCGCGACGAAACGGTGGGAATCGGGAATGGCCCGAATGCTCATCTCCATCCAGGGCCGGCTCTCGCGGCGAACCGGATAATTGCCGTGGCTGCTGCGCGGGTCGCGCCCGTCGGGGTAACAGGTCCACAAGTGATGCGCGATGTCGCTGTCGCGGTCCACGTAATCCCAGCGGGTAAAGACCAGCATCCCCTGGTGGTCCACGCTCGGGTGCCACTCGTGGGTTTCATGCCGGCTGAGCGGCCGGAGGTCCGAGCCGTCGGCGTTCATCACGTGCAGGGTGTAAGTGGGATTCAACCGCGGCCCGCCGCAGCGCAGGTAACCGCCCCGGCGCTCGGAGACAAACACCACCCTGCCATCCGGCAGGACGCAAGGGTCAAAATCGTTCCACGCCCCGTCCGTAAGCTGCTGGAGGCCGCCGCTCGCCAGGTCCAACTGAAAAAGATGATAGGTGCTGTCCGGGGTCCAGCGGTCCACCGTGCGCGCGGCGGGGGTCCAGGCAAAGAGCAGGCGGCGGGCTTCCCAATCCAGTTCCAGGGAGAGGAAAGAGCCGCCTTCCAGTTTTTTTCCGGCGCGCGGGCCGTTCGCGACGACCGCCCGGGCCAGCAAATCCACGCCAACCGGCTGATCGCTGAAAGGCTTCTCCAGCATGAACACGCTGCCGCCGGGCCGGGCATGGAAACCGTAGTATTGATCGCACATGTGCTCGAATTGCGCGCGGTGATGGGTCAGAAAGGCCAGGCGGTCAAAATCCAGCAAGGGATTGGCGAAGGCCACCCGCCGGCGCAATTGGCAGGCTTGAGAAAAAAGCGCCTGCCGCGCGGCGGTGGCTTCGGGGGCAAGGCGGTCCGACCGGCTTTTCAATTGGGCCAACTCCGCCGCTTCCCGCGCCAGGCTGGCGGTCCGTGGATTCCGGCCCAAATCCTCGAGCAACAGGCCGATCCGCCGCAAGACCAGGTCCAGCGCGTCGCGGTCGGTTTCCTGGACCATCCCCGCCGGCTGCCGGGCCTGCCGCGCCAGCAGCGCCCGGCGCTCGGCGGGCAGAGCGCGGTGGGCGCTAATCTCGGCGTTCAACTGCGCGAATTCGTTGGCGGAAAGCGCGGCGGATGCCGCATCCGCCTTTCGCGCTTTGGCCGGCGCCGGCCACGCCGGCCAGGCCAGGCTGGCGAGCGCGACGCCAACGATGAACGACAGGTGATGCACGGCTGGAAGTCTTTGGTCAAGCTCCGCTGGCCGTCAAGCGAGAATGGTTTGAAAACATTCCGGTTTCCGGGCAAACTGCCGCGATGCAAAAACTGACGCTTGTCCTGGCCCAATTGGCCGGCTTGGGAACCTTGGCGGCCGCGGTCGCCGCCGCCGATCTCGAATCCGGTTGGGAGAATCCCCCCGCCAGCGCCCGCCTGCGCGCCTATTGGTGGTGGCTCAACGGGCAGGTGACCAAGGAGTCCATTACCCGCGACCTCGCGGAAATGAAAGCCAAAGGCTTTGGCGGCGCCTTGATTTGCGATGCCAACGGCGCGGCGCAGGACGGCAACGAGAAAGTCCCGCCCGGCCCCACGTTCCTGAGCCCCGCCTGGCGCGAACTTTACAAGCATGCCTTGCGCGAGGCGGACCGGCTGGGCCTGGAGATGAGCCTGAACATCCAGAGCGGCTGGAACCTTGGCGGGCCCATGGTCACCGCCGATGATGCCGCCAAAAAACTGACCTGGTCGGAAACGCGGGTCAGCGGCCCGGCAAAAATTGACAAGACGCTGCCGTCCCCCAAAAGCCGGGACAATTATTACCGCGATCTGTTTGTGGTGGCCTGGCGGCTGCCGGACGGCGCGCCCGCCGCGTCCAGCTTTGCGGGCATCACCTCGAGCAGCGAGCAGTCGGGCCAGTCCATTAAACGGGCGGCCGACGGCGATCCCGAAACCTACTGGGTTTCGCGCGGCGCCGAACCCGGCGCCGGTCCCACCCGGCAGCGGCCCGAGTGGGTGCAACTCAACTTTTCCGCCTCGGTGACCGCCACCCAGGCGACCGTGCTGGGCCGGCCGGGCTATGGGCCGCGCGAGTGCGAACTTCAGGCCTCGGCGGACGGCCAGACCTTTCGCAGCCTCAAGGCTTTCACGGCGCCGGAGAAAAGCGGCGCCAACATCGCCTTTCCGGCCGCCAAAGCCGCGCATTTCCGCCTGCTCATTTACAGCAGCTACGATCCCAAGTTCCCGCAATCGCCGCGCAACGCGCAGTTGGCCGAGTTTTCCCTGGCCGGCCCGGAGGGGGCTTGGCCCGGCGGCGGCGGCAGCGCCCGGCGGCCCATCCAGAACTGGGAGCAAAAAGCGATGCACCGCACCCTTCACTTTTCCGCGCCGGACACCACGCCTTTGCTGGTGGACTTTCCGGCCCAGCCGGGAGAGGAGGACGTGAAATCGTCCGCGGTGCTGGACCTTACCAGCCATCTGGAGGCCGGCGGGCGGCTGCGCTGGGAAGCGCCGGAAGGCGCCTGGCAAATTCTGCGCTTCGGCTGCACCATCGGCGATCATTCGCGCGTTTCCACCTCGAGCGACGGCTGGCAGGGCTACGCGCTGGACCCGCTGGACACCGGCGCCTTTCGGCGTTATTGGGACGCGGTCGTCGAGCCGCTGATCGCCGACGCCGGACCGCTGGCGGGGCGCGCCTTGAAATACCTGCACACCGATAGTTGGGAGGTCGAGGCCATCAATTGGACGCCCACCCTGCGCGAGGAGTTCCGCCGCCGCCGCGGCTATGATTTCCTGCCGTTCCTGCCGGCGCTGGCCGGACGCATCGTGGACAGCCGCCCCGAGAGCAACAAGTTCCTCAACGACTTCCGCAAGACCTTGGGGGATTTGGCGGTGGACAACCACTTCAAGCCCTTTGCCGAGTGGTCGCACCGGCGCGGCCTGCAATTTCATCCCGAATCGGGCGGCCCGCACGCGGTGCCCATTGACGCCCAGCGCTGCCTGGGCCAAAACGATGTACCGATGTCCGAGTTCTGGGCGTGGTCCTGGCGGCACCGGGTCGGCGACGCGAACCGTTTTTTCCTCAAGCAGCCCGCTTCGGCGGCGCACACTTACGGACGCAAACTCGTGGCCGCCGAAGGTTTCACCACCATCGGACCGCACTGGCAGGAAACCCTGTGGGACAACCTCAAGCCTTCGTTCGAGCAAGCCCTGTGCGAGGGCATGAACCTGCTGGTTTGGCACGCTTTTGTCTGTTCGCCCAAGGAGTTTGGCCTGCCCGGCATCCAGTATTTCGCCGGAACCCACTTCAATCCGAACACCACCTGGTGGGAAAAGTCCGGGCCGTTTCTCGCTTACATCAATCGCTGCCAGTTCCTGCTGCAACAAGGGTTGTTCGTGGCGGATGCCCTTCACTATTACGGTGATCATGTGCCCAATTTCGCCCAGCTTAAAAGGAGCGACCCGGCGCGCGTCCTGCCCGGCTACGATTACGATGTCGGCACCGAGGAAGTGTTGCTCACCCGGTTGAGCGTCAAGGACGGCCGGCTGGCGCTGCCCGACGGCATGAGCTACCGGCTCCTGACCCTCCCGGAGCGTCCGGCCATCTCCCTGCCGGTGCTCCGCAAGCTCAAGGAATTGGTGGAAGCCAGCGCGACGGTGATAGGACCGAAACCGGCCGAGCCGATGAGCCTCCAGGATTATCCGCGCGCGCAACAGGAGCTCGCGCAGTTGGCCGATGCCTTGTGGGGGCCCGGCAACCCCGCCGCCCCCTTGACTCGGCCAGTGGGACGCGGGCGCGTCATTTGGGGACGCACCGCCCGCGAAGTGCTGCTGGCGGACGGCGTCAAACCGGACTTCGAATGGACGGACGGCGACGCGCAAACCGCGCTGGATTATATCCACCGCCGGGACGGAGAGGCGGACATTTATTTCGTCGCCAACCGGTCCAACCGCTGGGAAGAAGTCCGATGCGCCTTTCGCGTCACTGGCCGCGCGCCGGAAATCTGGGAGCCCGTCAGCGGCCTGCATCGCATCGCCGCCGCCTACCAGATTAATGACCAAGAGGGGCGCACCACCCTGCCGCTGCAATTCCCGCCTTTCGGCTCATGTTTTGTGGTCTTTCGCTCCCCGGCGGCGGCGCATCCCCCCGCCGCCAGGCTCAACCATCCGCGTTGGGAGCCGCGTCTCGATTTGGCCGGCGCATGGACGGTCAAGTTCGACCCCGCCTGGGGCGGGCCGGCGGTCGTGCAATTCCCGGAATTGACCGACTGGTCCAAACATGCAGACCCGGCCATCCGCTTTTATTCCGGCGCCGCCACTTACGAGAAAAAATTCGACTGGCCGGGCGCCGCGGCGGGCCGACGGATTTGGCTGGACCTGGGCGAGGTGCGGCAACTGGCGGAAATCCGGCTGAACGGCCGCCACCTGGGCATAGCCTGGGCCAAGCCGTTTGGCGTGGACCTCACCGACGCGCTGCGGTCGGGCGCCAACACCCTGGAGATTGAGGTCGTGAACTTCTGGCCCAACCGCCTCATTGGCGACCAATCGCTGCCGGCGGAAAAACGCCTCACGCGCACCAACGTCCGGAAACTGACGAAAGACACGCCGCTGATGGAATCCGGCCTTTTGGGGCCGGTGCGGATCCTGGAGGGCCTTGTCCCCTAAAAAGAAGCCGCCCGCGCGCGGTTGACGAATGCGCGGACAGAGGCACGGGTCAAAATGAGAATTGCCGCCGGCCGCCATTTGACAACCGGCGCGAATGGTGCGACGCTAGAATCGGGAATGGGGAAAGACATTCCGAGGCTCAGGACAAACATTCAGCATGAAGAGGCTTATGGCAAAAAAGGTTAGCAGCGCAAATCCCGGGGCAACCGCTAAACAGCGTTTCCGTTACCACGCGCCCGCGGCCATGATGGTTTTGCTGGCGGCGGATTTTACCGACTGGCAGGCGAAGCCAATCCCGATGAAAAAAGGAGCCGATGGCGTGTGGGAAGTGGAGGTCAATCTGGCGCCCGGCACCTACCACTACCGGTTCATGGTGGACGGGGAGTGGCGCGACGACCCGGAATGCACCCTGCGGGTGCCCAATCCTTTTGGCTCGGCCAACGCCGTCCGACACGTGGCCTGAGGGGCCGCGGGACGGTCTGCCCGCCGGCTTGCCGCCGGCTTGTCGGTCGAGGCCGGGGAGCCGGCGGGATTTGGCCGCGCCTTATTTCTTCGGTTGTTTTTCCTGGTAAGTCTTCAGCGTCTTTTCCAGGTTCGCCTTGTTGGCGGGGTCTTCACAGAGGGCGATGGCTTTCTTTTGCTGAACGATGGCTTCCTCGATCTTGCCGGAATCGAACAAGGCCCGGGCGTAGGTGTCCACAATCGCGGCGTTAGTCCCTTGGCTTAAATCATTGGCGGCGGCCGCCAGTTTCATCGCCAGCGGCAGGTCGCGGCGCTTGAGGCGCTGGTCGGTCAGCAAAACCCAGGCGAGTTCGTTCAGCAGGGCGGCGTTTTTCGATTGGTGCTCGCTGATATTTTTCGCGCCTTGCGCCAGCTTGTCGGCGTCGCCGCCGCGCGCGGACAAGCGGTAGTAATCGCTGAACTCCTTGCGCAACAGCATGTCGGCGCGGAATTCCTCGAGCTTGAAATCGGCGGGCGCGACTTCCTTGATTTGGGCGCCCAGCTTGGCCGCCTTCGCCTCGTCCTTGTCCTCGATCAGCGCCTCGGCGTATTGGTTGAGCAGGAAACCCATGCGCGCCTGCCGGCGCACCTCGGCGGCGTCAAATTTCTTGCCGCCGGGCAGCAAACCGCCCGCCTCCTTGTCCGCCGCCTCCAGTTTGGCGGCCAATTCCTTGAGCCGCGCCTCGTCTTTGCCTTCGGCGGCCAGCTCGTAGAATTCCTCCAGCGTCTTTTGCGCCTCGGCCTTGATCTTGGCCTTGGCCACGCTGAATTTTCCGTCCAGGATCTGCTGCAAGGTCTCCTCCAGCTCGCTCATCGGGTGGCCGTTCCAGACGATCTGCCCCTTTTTGTCCACGATGAAGGCGTGCGGGATGCCGTCTATTTGGAAGGCCTTCATGTAGCCCTCGCTGGTTTTGTCATCTTTGTCTATCGCCACCACGTAATCCATCTTTTCGCCCATCTTCTCGACGAACGGCTTGACCACGTCGGGCTTTTCATCGCTGATGCCGATGAAAACCACCCCTTTGTCCTTGAACTTCTTTTGCATCTCGGTGAGGTGAGGGATGCTCGTCCGGCAAGGCGGGCACCAGGTGGCCCAAAACTCGACCACATAGATGTTCTTCCCGTCCGTCACGTCCACCGGCTTGCCTTTGATGTATTCGGCGATGGCGAGCGCCGGGGCCTTGTCGCCCAAGTTGGCGGCTTCCAGAGCCAGCGCCACGCCGGCCAGCAGGGGAACCACACACGCGGTCTGAATTTTCATAAGGAGACTTTCGTTTAGTTAAAGAAACGCAACCGGGAGCAGGCTAAGGCCCGGCCCGGGGCTTGTCAAAGCTAATTCCGCACGGCCAACCTGGCGCGGGGGAAGGAGCCTGGCGCGATTAGTCGCCCAGCAAAACCATGGCCTGGCAAAATTCATAAGGGCGGTCCTGCGAACAGACCACGGGCGAGCCGTGCGGCGCCCAACCTTCGGCGATCATTTTGTTCACCGCCTCTTCCAAATCCTCCATCGTGCCCACCAGCAGCCGGTATTTCATTATTTTCATGGTTTCAGCGCTCCGGCGATTGACGGGTGCCGGGCCGCCGCCTTTGGTAGCGTGATTGCCGCCGGAACGCAAACCTTCCTTGCCCGCGCTTTTGCCGCCTTCCTTTTGCCTTGAGCCCGGCTTGCCAATCCCGCCAGTATCGGGCGCATGGATATTTTTGCGGATTTGGAGTGGCGCGGATTGGTGGCCGATTGCACCGACGCCGAGGGCTTGCGCCGGCGGCTGGCCGAGGGGCCGCTGACACTTTACTGCGGCTTCGACCCGACGGCGGACAGTCTGCACGCGGGCAACCTGGTGCCGTTGCTGGCGTTGCGGCGCTTCCAGCAGGCGGGCCACCGACCGATTGCGCTGGCCGGCGGCGCGACCGGCGTGATTGGCGATCCGAGCGGCAAGACCCAGGAGCGCCAACTGCAAACCAAGGAAACCATCAACGCCAACATCGCCAGCGTCAAAGCCCAATTGCGCCGGCTGCTCGATTTCGACGGCGCGACCAACCCGGCGCGGCTGGTGGACAACGCGGAATGGACGGCCCCCATCAGTTACCTTGATTTCCTGCGCGAGGTCGGCAAGCATTTTTCGGTCAACATGATGGTGGCCAAGGAGAGCGTGCGCGCCCGCATGGAAGACCGGGACGTTGGCATCAGCTACACCGAATTCAGCTACATGCTGTTGCAGGCTTATGACTTTTACCACCTGCGAAAAGAGCTGGGCTGCGAATTGCAGATCGGCGGCAGCGACCAGTGGGGCAACATCACCGCCGGCATGGACTTGTGCCGAAAAAAACTGGGGGCAACGGTCTTCGGCCTGACACTGCCCTTGATTACCAACGCCGATGGCAGCAAGTTCGGCAAAACCGTCGCGGGCGCGGTCTGGCTGTCCCCCGCCAAAACCAGTGTCTATCGGTTCTACCAATTTTGGGTGCGGACCGACGACCGCGATGTGATTCGTTACCTTAAATACTTCACCTTCCTGGGCCGGGAGGAGATCGAGGCGCTCGAAAAACAGCACCTGGCCGATCCGGGCGCGCGGGTGGCGCACCGGGCGCTGGCGCGGGCGGTGACGGACTTGATCCATGGCGAAGCCGCGACCGCCGAGGCCATCCGGGCCAGCGAGATCCTCTTCGGCGGCGGCCTCGAGGGGGTGTCGGAAAGCACTTTCCAGGACATCCTCGGCGAGGCGCCCACCAAGGAAATCGAGCGCGGCAAACTGGAAGGGGCCGGCTGGCCGCTGGTCGAGGCGCTGGTGCATTGCCAATTGAGCGGCTCCAAGGGACAGGCCCGCAAGGACATCGAAGGCGGCGGCATCTACGTGAACAACGCGCGGGAGTCGGGCGTGGGCCGCCACCTGACCGCCGGCGACCTGCTGTTCGGCAAACACCTGTTGTTGCGCAAAGGCAAAAAGAATTACGCGGCGGTTACCGCCAAATAGCCGCCGGTCAGGGACACGCCTGAGCGTGTCCCGACCGTCATCCCGGCCATGGCCACCTCCCTCTACGATCTGCTGCCGAAGACCGAACCGGCCAGCGACGACTTGCTGCTGGGGCGGTTCCTGGATTATGTGGCCGAGCGGGGATTGGAGCTGTATCCCGCCCAGGAAAACGCCATCCTCGAATTGTTCGAGGGCAAGAACGTCATCCTCAACACCCCGACCGGCTCCGGCAAATCGCTGGTGGCGGCGGCGCTGCATTTTCAGGCCCTGGCCCAGGGACGGCGGTCAATCTATACCTGCCCGGTCAAGGCCCTCGTCAACGAGAAATGGCTCGCGCTCTGCCGCGAGTTCGGCCCGGACAACGTCGGCCTGAGCACCGGCGACGCCACCGTCAACCACGACGCCCCCATCCTCTGTTGCACGGCGGAAATCCTGGCCAACCTGGCCCTGCGCCTGGGCGACCAGGCCCCGGTGCAGGAAGTGGTGATGGACGAGTTTCATTATTACGCCGATCGCGAGCGCGGCGTCGCCTGGCAAGTCCCGCTGCTCACCCTCCCCCAAGCCCGCTTCCTGCTCATGTCCGCCACGCTGGGCGACACCGCCTTTTTCGAGGAGGAACTGACGCGGCTTAACCGCCGGACCACGGTGACGGTGCGCTCGCAGACGCGGCCGGTGCCGCTCTCCTTTGCCTACTCGGAAATCCCGCTGGCGCAGACGCTCGAAAAACTGGTGAGCGAAGGGCGCTGCCCGGTGTATGTGGTGCATTTCACGCAGTTGGAGGCCGCCCAAAGCGCGCAGGATTTCACCAGCCTCAACGTCTGCTCGCGCGAGGAAAAAAACGCGCTGGCCGCCGCGCTCGAAGGCTTTCGTTTCACCAGCCCCTACGGGCCGGACATCCGCAAATGGCTCAAACAGGGCATCGGGCTGCATCACGCGGGGCTGCTGCCCAAATACCGGGTGCTGGTCGAGCAGTTGGCGCAGCGCGGCCTGCTAAAGGTCATCTGCGGCACCGACACCCTGGGGGTGGGCATCAACGTCCCCATCCGCACCGTCCTGTTCACCCGGCTGTGCAAGTTCGACGGCGAAAAAACCGCCATACTCAGCGCGCGTGATTTCCATCAGATCGCCGGGCGGGCGGGCCGCAAGGGCTTCGACGACCAGGGCTGGGTGGTGGCGCAGGCCCCCGAGCATGTCGTGGAAAATCTCAAGCTCGAGGAAAAGGCGGCGCGCGACGGACGCAAGTTTGTCCGGCGCAAGCCGCCGGAGCGGAATTTCGTCAACTGGGATAAAAACACCTTCCAGCGCCTGATCGCCGCCCCGCCCGAACGCCTGCAATCGCGGTTTCAGGTGTCGCACGGGATGTTGTTGAACGTGCTGAGCCGGCCGGGGGACGGCTGCCGCGCGATGCAAGCGTTGATCCGGCGCTGCCACGAAAGTCCCAAGGCCAAGGCGGCCCACCGCGACCGCGCCTGGCAGTTGTTCCGGTCGCTGGTCGGGCGGCGCATCGTCGAGTTTGTGCGCGGCGAGAACGGCAGCCATCTGCGGGTGAATGTCGAGCTGCAGGACGATTTTTCGATGGACCAGGCGCTCTCGCTGTACCTGATTGAAACCATCCCGCTGCTCGATCCGCAGGCGCCCGATTACGCGCTCGACCTGCTGACCCTGGTGGAATCCATTATCGAGGATCCCGAGGCCATTCTCCGCAAGCAGTTGGACCGCGTCAAAGCGCAGGCCATCGCCGAGATGAAAATGCAGGGGCTCGATTACGAGGCGCGGATGGCCGAATTGGAGAAACTGGAGCATCCCAAGCCCCGGCGCGATTTCATCTATTCCACCTTCAACGCCTTCGCCGACCGCCACCCCTGGGTGGGGCCCGACAACATCCGCCCCAAATCCATCGCCCGCGAAATGTTCGAGCAATTCCGCTCTTTCGCGGATTATGTGAAAGATTACGAGCTGCAACGGGTCGAGGGCCTGTTGCTGCGCCACCTGTCGCGCGTTCTGAAGGTCCTCGAACAAACGGTGCCGGACGCCGCGAAAAACGACACCGCGCGGGAGATGGAGATTTATTTGCGGGACCTGATCCGGCAGGTGGATTCGAGTCTGCTGGACGAGTGGGAGAAACTGCGGCATCCCGAAAAAGCCAGCCGGCCGGCCCGGCCCGCAGCGGCGGCGGAGCCGGCGGTTGTCGAACCGCCGGACATCACCCGCGACCCGCGAGCCTTCACCGCGCTGGCGCGCACGCGCATCTTTTCCTTCCTGCGCGGCTTGGCGGTGGGCGATTTCGAAGCCGCGCTTGCCAGCCTCGATGCCGCCGAAGACGGCGAAGGCATCCCCTGGACGGCAGAGCGTCTGCGGGTTCTCATGGAGCGGCACGGGACGGAGAACGGGCGGCTGCGCCTGGACCCGGAAGCCCGCAACCTGCGGCACACCTATGTCCTGACCCCGGCGGACCATGGCCGAAGCGGGATTTGGGTGGTGCAGCAAATGCTGCTGGACACCGAGGAGCACAATGATTGGGTGGCCGAGTTCGAAGTGGACCTTGCGCGCTCGCGGGAAACCGCACAAGTCGTGCTGAAACTGCGGCGCCTGGGTCCGCTGGCGTCAAAGTAAACCTGCCAACCGCCCTTGATCCCCTTGCCAGGCACGCCAACCATGCGCGGAGAGACCTCCCCGAAAACCGGCTTCGCACCATGCCACCCCTGAACCGCGCAGGAGCCGACGTAAAGAGGCGCGGATATTATGGCGGCCACGCCCGGGGATAAATTTTAGCCGCCTGACCTCGGCTCCTACAATCAGGGGTTCATGGGGAGGGCAAGGTGAGGGGGCGCGTGTCGTTTATCCCCAGCACTCATCGGTAATGGCGCCAGCGGAATGGTTCCCGCCGATGGATTTTTATCGCGTCAATTCGGTAAAATGGCAAGTGACAGCAAAGGCTTGAATCGCCATCGGCATGGTGGCAAATTGGGTCTTGATGAATGAGCGAATTGAATTCAATCCTCGGGTTTGCAATGGACGCCCGGTAATCAAGGGCACCCGCATTCCCGTATCGGTCATTCTGGGCCAACTGGCGGAAGGCGAATCATGGGAATCGCTGCTCCAAGGATACCCCGAGCTGACGCGCGCGGATGTTCAAGCCGTGTTGCGGTTCGCCGAGGCGAGCGCGGCGAATTCCGAATTAACCGAGCTGGCCTCCGTCTGAGCGGTTGTGCGCCTCTTTCTGGATCAAATGTTCCGGGTGGATCTGGCTGACCAGCAACGGATGCTGGGCCATGACGTGGTTCGCGCCAGCGAGCTCGGGTTGGCCCGGGCCGATGATCCGGACGTCCTTGCGCAAGCTGTGGCTCAAGACCGTCTTTTGGTAACCTTGGACGGTCATTTTGGGGACTGGGCCGTCCTTCCATTGCGCTTGCATCCAGGGGTGGTCCGAGTAAAGGTCCATCCAACCACCACTGACCATGTGATGCAGGTTTTGAGGCCATTGTTGCGGGAAAACTCGCCTGAGCGGTTCCGCAACCATTTGGTTATTGCCTCCGCAAAACGCGCCCGCTGGATCAACACGGCCGCATAATTTGAGCAACGGCAATTCCATTCCCCCATTGAGAATGGAGAATTGCGTCAAAGCAGGTTGCCTGGGAAGGCCCACCAGAGTTCATTCCCACTCGATAGTGGCGGGAGGCTTGCTGGAGATGTCGAAAACGAAGTAATCGGTGTTGCGCAGATGCCAGCGCAAACTTGCTTGAACAACCGGGCCCTTTCAGGCCAATTGTCAGGGCGATGAAGATGCCAAATGCACGCGGGCATGACTTATGGCGCGGTAATGTCCGCTTATCTCTGCCGACGCGGCTTGCGCTGGCCGCCGTGCTGACCGCTGGCGCCTGGAGCTCGTTGGCCGCCGAGCTTTTCGTCAGCGTCTCGGCCGCCGCGCCCGGGGATGGATCGCCCGGAAAACCATTTCCCGCCATTGCCTCCGCGCTCAAGGCCGCCCGGCCTGGCGACACCATCACCATCCGGCAGGGCGTTTATCGGGAAAGCGTTTCCCTGGCGGTTTCCGGAACCCCCGGCCAGCCGACCCGGCTGCGGGCGGCCCCGGGGGAACGGGTCATTCTTTCCGGTTTCGTCCCCATTGAGGGATGGCAACCCGAAAAAGACGGCCTCTATACGGCGGTGGTGTCGGGGCCGGTGGCGGAATTGTATGTGGGGCTGAACCCCCAGCCGGCGGCCTGCTGGCCCGGCCCCTCGCTGCCGATGCGCTATCTCAGCGAACCCAAGCCGGCGGACGGCACTTTCCGCGACCGGGCCGGCCTGGACGCGCCCGTGCTCAAGGCCGTTGCCGCCGACCCCAAGTCGCTGCGCGCTTTTCTTTACCTGGCGCGCGGCAATACTTTTTCCACCATCCCGCTCGCGGGCCTTGAGCCCGCCGCCAACCGGCTGTTGGCGGGCAAGTCCCGCGCCTTGGCGCAAGTCGAAGGCAAGAGCGACCGTTACCAGCTTGTTAATCATCCGCTGTTTATTGCCAATCCGGGCGAATGGGCCGCCGAGGTCCTGCCGGACAACCGGACCAGGGTTTATTTCCGTCCGCGCCGTCCCGATGACCTCCTGCGCACCCGGCACCGCGGCACGGGGCAGCGTTTGCTCTATGTCGGCCGCTCGGGGTCCGTCGTTTCCAATATCTGCCTCGAGGGCCTCGAAGTGGCCGGCTCGCCCGGCAAGGGCATCGAAATAATTTCCGCCGCCAACGTCGAGGTGACGCGCTGCCTGCTTTATCACAACCGCGATCACGGCCTGTTTCTGCGGCGCAGCAGCGACGCCCGCATCCGCGGCAACGTGGTCGTGGCCAACGAAAACGGGGTCAGTGTTATCTCCAGCAAAAACGTGACCGTGGAGCACAACGAAATCGCCCTTAACCTGGTGGACGGCTTGGTGCTGGCCGGCAATGTCTCCGGCAAACCCCAGGGGGAGCCCGAATCCCAAGATTTGCTTGTGCGCCGCAATTACATTCATCACCACCTGCTGCTGGGGCATCCGGACAACATCCAGACCTATCGCGGCGTCCGCCGCGTGGCCTTCCTTGACAACGCGCTCCTTTGGGGCGGCCAGGGCATCATGACCGAGGAAACCGACGGCGTGACCGTCAGCAATTGCGTGGTGGCGGGCACCGGCGCCATCGCGGTCATCATGGGCCACAACAATTCGGACAACTGGGAAATCTCCCATTCCACCGTCGGCCTCGGCGGCTGGGGCGCTTTTTCCTTCACCGGCAAGAACTACCGCCTCTTTGACAGCATCATTTGGGAGAACCCGCTCAACCTGGCCGAGTCGCTGACCGCCGATTTCAACCTGCTGGCGCGCCATCAACCCACTGAGCCCATCTACTTGGTGACCAAGCCCCGCTGGAAACGACTGGCCACTCCCGAGGAGGCCGCCGCCGCCACCGGCCAGGAGAAGCATTCCTTGCGCTCCCAACCGGCTTTTCGCGCGGCGCCGCTTTTCCAGATGCCGGCGCGCTGGGACGACCTCAATACGCCCGCCCGCTTGAAGCTGCGATCCCCGGCGCCGTTCGCTTTGGGCGATCGCATCGAGATCAACGGCGACGGAATTTTGCGGCAAGTCACCGCTTGCACCGGGGAGGTCCTCGAGTTCGAGCCGCCCCTGCCCGCGCCGCCGTTTCGCGACGCCCTGATTTGGAATTGGAAACAGGCCGCCTCGACGCAATTGGACCTGCGCCTGCGCGAAGGGGCCTTGGGACTAACAGACGGTCGTAACGGAGGCCCCAGGGGCGCCACCCTCGACCTCGCCGCCTTCCAGCGAGGCGAATTCGACGGCGCCGGCCGCCGGTTGATCCCGGAACTCCCGCCGGAAGTGCGGGACGCGCTGCCCCATCCCAACGCGGTGGTCATCCCCCGCCAGGGATCTTTCTGATGAGTGCTTGGGATAAGCGACACGCGCCCCTCACCCTGCCCTCTCCCCCCAAGGGGGGAGAGGGAGAGCGTCGCGCACGGTGACAAATTATGGTTCCTCAACGTTTCCAGTGGAATGCCAAGTGTATCTTTCGTGAGGGGATCGCCTGGTTTGGGAGGCATCGTTGTGCTCAGCCTCGCCAGGGGCGGCAGGTAATCGCCCAGCGATTTATCGCTGGGAACGACGCCCCGCCTGAGTCCCCAAGCCCCGCCAGGGGCGAAAGAAATCCTCGCGCGTTCGCCGCCAACTACCGCCGCCCCTCCGACGATCTTCTTTCGTCCCTCCGGGACTTTGGGCCTTCCTGCACCCGCATCCCACCCTTAAAAGGGTGGGCTAGTTTCTACCGCCCTGCCGGGCTGGTGGCGTTATTCCACCGAAAACAGCGAAGAACCACTTTTTCCCATCGCGCTGCCTCGCCCCCAGTCTCAGAACTGATTCCGGGACTTTATTTTCACGCCGTTTGCTGGCAAAGTCACCTCCATGCAAACAGTCCCGTGTTCTGCGCGCTTTTTGGCGGCGAGTTCGGTCGCCGCCATATTCGTCCTCCTGAGAGCCGGCAGCGCCCATGCTGGCGCGGCGGAGGACCAGATTCGCATAGACGCCGATTATCCCGGGGGAAACATCGTGGTGCAACGGATGGAGGGCGACCGTGTTTTCCTCGCGCCCGACCAGCGGGACACGATCACTAATCAGTGGTGGTTCTATTTCAGCTTCCGGCTGCGCGCCGCGGAGGAAAAGCCGGTGACCGTGGTTTTCAGCGGGAAAAATCCGATAGGCGTCCGCGGCCCGGCGGTAAGCGGCGACGAGGGCCGGACCTGGAGCTGGCTGGGCGCCGGGGCGGTGAAGGCCTTTCGCGAAAACGGCCAGCCGGCCTGGGCCTTTGCGGCCCGCGTGCCCGCCGGCGCGAAGGAGGCGCGCTATGCCTTTTGTCCCAGCTACCTGGAAGCCGATTTGCAAGCCTGGCTGGACCGTCACCGCCGAAACCCGGCGCTGGCGGTCGAACCGCTTTGCCAAAGCCGGAACGGTCGGCGGGTCGAAATCGTGCGCGCCGGATGCCTGGACCGCGCCCAATCCAAGGGGCTGGTGCTGCTGACCTCGCGCCATCATTGCTGCGAGGCGATGGCCACCTTCGCGATGGAAGGATTGATGGAAGCGGCGCTGGGCGACGACCCCCTGGGCCGGCGCTGGCGCGAAAATTGGGAAATTGTCGCCGCGCCGTTCATGGACAAAGACGGCGTCGAAAAGGGCGACCAGGGGAAATACCGCCGGCCCCATGACCATAACCGCGATTACAACGAGAAACCGCTATACCCGGAGGTGGCGGCCTGGATGAAACTGGGCGAATCCCTCCGTGACCGGGTGCTGGTTTCGCTGGACCTCCATTGTCCGCACATTCGCGGCGAGTGGAACGACCGGGTTTATATCGTGGGCTCGCCGGAGCCGGCGTTTTGGGAAAAGCAAAAGGCCTTCGCCGCCGTTTTGGAGAGGGTGCAACGCGGCCCCATTCGTTTTCGCGCGCAGGATTGCTTGGAATTCGGCAAGGCCTGGAACACCGCCAACAACACCGCCCAAGGCCGGTCCAACAGCCAATGGGCCAGAGCCGCTTTCCCTTCCGCCCGGCTGGTCGGCACCATGGAAATCGCCTACGCGGACGCGCTGGGCGTCGAGGTCAGCGCGGCCAGCGCGCGGGCGCTGGGACGGGACCTGGCGGCGGCTTTGGCGGATTATCTGGCCATGCCCGCGCCTTGACGGCGATGCGGCGCAAACCGTGCCGCCAAAGAATTTCAGCGCGGCAACGCGGCCTTAATCTCCGGCAGCGTCACGCCCAAAGTGACGCGGGCGATCAGGTTCAGGTCCTCCTCGCTGCCGCTGAGATGGATGGTGCGATGCACATGGGTCAGGCTCTTGCCGGCCTTGAGCGCCGCCGCCGGCGAGGATGATTCCAGCTCATAGAACGGCCCGAGCGGCTTGCCTCCCGGCGAAACCGGCCCGTCGTTGTAGCTGTTGGCCACATCGCCGGCGAACGGATTCTCCTGAAGTTTCCAGAGGGAATTGACGTAATCCGTGACGCCGGGCGGCTGGGTGTATTGCGCCAGGGTCAGCACCCGGCTGGCGGCGTCGTAACTGCCCAATACGCCCTTGCTGCGGCGGGGGCCGATGCCGATTTTGCTGCGGTATTTGCCGTCGCCCTTGAAGTAAATCACGCTATCGGCCGCCACCAGGCGCTCCGGCGGCACCGCGCCGAAATAATCGCTGGTGACCTTCGGCCCCAACGCCGCTTCGTCGCCGGCCACAATCGGCGCCACGATGGTGGTCTCCGGCGAGGGATTGAACATCCCCAGTATCCAAATGGAAAGCAGCCCCGTCTGTTTGGTCCACGGCTCGCGGCCGGCGTTGGTGATTTTGTTTTCGGTTTCAAAGGCCACGAGCTTCACGCCGGGCAGCTCGGGCAGGTCCATCTTTTTCCAGGCCTCCCGCGCTTCCAGCAACCGAACCCGCCGCTCGACCTTGACCTGGAAGGTCGTTCCCGAGTAATTGGTCAGGGGAAACGAATGCGCGAAGCGGGCTTCGGTCTTGGAGTGGCTCACCAATTTGAAAGGCTGCGTGTCAATCGGCGCCGGTGTGAACCAATGCTCGAATTCGAAAGGCGCCCCCTTGGCGAAAAATATGGAAAACTGGCCGCCCTCCGGCCCCAGCCAAAAGCGGTCTTCGCCGCCGAACACGTTGATGTGCGGCTGCCATTGGCGCGAGGCGATGAGCGAGCGGTTGATCCAGCCGTGGCTCGCTCCCTTGTCGCCGCCGGCGGTGCTGGTCATCACCCGGCCCTGCCAGGCCGGCGCCACCGCCACCAGCGCCTCCCCGCTGCGGTCGGACAGCACCACCACCTCGGTGTATTGCCGCAGGAAACTGACATCCTCTCCGAACGTGGCGGCTTGGGACGCGGAGATTCCAGCGCCGCCATCCGCCAGCGCCGCCAACAACAAGGTCGCGCTTGCAGGCTTCATAAGTTTATTTGCCATCACTCGCCAAAAGCTCGGTTGCTTGGTTTTCATTTTAGCTCTCGATGCAACGCCGGTTACCCTACGTTGGCCGGCGGCTGCGCGCCAGCCTTTTTAGCACGGTCGGTTAACGCCGTCGCCAAGCCCGCACCTTTCACCCTCTTCGCGCGTTTGAGCGGCGCTGGTCGTGTTAACCCCTGGCTTCAGTCGGGTGGGGGAACGCGACCCGGGTATGGGACACTGTTTTAACCCTAGATTCCGCAGTTAGCAGAGAGCGAACAATTTGTAAACCACGGATGAACAACGATGAACACCGATGCTGAAGCGGGAATGGCCTTCACCCGCCAGGTACCAGCCTCTCCTTTCGCAAGTCTTTGGTATCCGTGTCCATCTGTGTTTATCCGTGGTTGAACTGCGGTTTTTAGGTTAACCGTTTGCCGCATCGCCGGTTGAATAATCCTTGAAATTAAGGAATGGCATGCCCATATTTCAAGGATGCTAAGCGGCTTGGTGCCACGAATACGGTATCTGGAAGAAATTGAGAGATCTTTTCAGCGAGCCCACGAGGGGGGAAACTATTCGGATTTGAGATGAAATACAGCGACGCGCCCGCCACCACCAAATCCATGCGCAGCTCGCTGGCCGACCTCAAGCTGGAACGACCATGGATCGTTTACCCGGGCGCGCGCTTGTTCGACCTCGACGAAAAAATCACGGCTTTGCCCTTGGGGCAAGCGCCGGAAATACTGCCTCAACTATAAACCGCCCAAACTCGCCCAAACCCATGAACACCAACACCACTGTTCGGCTGGCTGCGCTGGCAGGGATGCTGGCCCTCAAGGCCGCCGTGGCCGGGCCAATAATTGACACCTCGCCTGACCGCGCGAAGACACCGCTGGATCCCGGGCTCAAACAGATCGGCTCGCTCAAGCCGCGGGCCGCCCATGAAATCAACGGCTCCAACTGGACCCTGGGCTGCGAGACCCTGGACCGCGATTTTGCCGATTACCAGCAATACAAGGAATACCTCGTGCCGCTCGGCATCAAGACCATCCGTCTCCAAGGAGGCTGGGCCAAAACCGAGCGGGTCAAGGGAACTTACGATTTTGCCTGGCTGGACACGATCATCCATGACGCGCGCGGGCGGGGGCTGAATATCCTGCTTGAAACCGGCTACGGCAACACCAATTACCCCGGCGGCGGCGGCTGGGATTTGGCGGGCGGCTTTCCGACCTCGGCGGAAGCCCTGGCGGCCTATGAACGTTGGATCGAAGCCATGGCCAGACGTTACCAGGGCAAAGTGCGCGACTGGGCGATGTGGAACGAGCCGGACATCAATAAAAAGCATACCCCGGAAGACATTGCGGCGCTGAACATCCGCGCGGCGGAAGCCATCAAGCGGGTGATTCCCGAGGCGCGTATTGCCGGCCTTTCGCTCGCCAGTTCCAGCCCCAAGCTGCTGGAAAGCTGCCTGAAAGCCCTGGCCGACCAAGGCAAGGTGGATCTCTTCCATTGGTTCATTTACCACGGTTACGCGATGAACCCGGACAGCTCTTACAAAAACGTCGAGGCCCTCAAGAGCACGCTGGCCAAATACTCGGCCAAGGCGAAAATGCGTCAGGGCGAAAACGGCTGCCCGTCCGAAAAGGCGACCAAGTTCGCGCTCTCCAATCACCCGTGGACCGAATACAGCCAGGCCAAGTGGGACTTGCGGCGGATGCTTGGCGACCTCGGGCACGATGTGGAATCCGCCGTCTTCACCATTTGCGATTTCAACCACCTGGGGCGTGAGATCAACCGCAAGGGCCTGCTGCGCGCCAACGCGGACAAGCAGGTCGAAAAAATCAAACTGGCTTATTACTCGGTGCAAAACTGCGTCGCGGTGTTCGACGACACCTTGGAGCGCGTGCCAGCTCCGTCTGTCAAGGTGGCGTTCGACCAGGAAGTCGCCTCCTTTGCGTATCGGCACCAGACGACCGGGCGCCACTTGCTCGTGTTTTGGGATAAATCGGGCATCCCGCATGATAGGTTTGAAACGCGACCGGCCCAAATCGAGGTCAAGGGCCTGCCGATCAAGGAGCCGGTTTGGGTGGACCTCGTTTCCGGCCGCGTCTATGAAATCCCGGCAGACCGGGTGCGGCGGATGGGGGAAACCACCTTTTACCGGGAGGTCCCGCTTTACGACGCGCCGGTGCTGTTGGCGGAACGGGCGATGTTGCCGCTCGAGACGAAGGCCAATCCATGATCGCCCGGTCCCTGTCGCTTGCCGGGGACGGAAAGGTTTCGCCCGCCGATGGCCGGTAAGCCATGGGCGGCGCAAGGCGCTGGAATAAGCGATCGAAAACTGCCCGGGCGTCACCAGCCCAAGCGGTAGAAGGCGTTGGTGGGGGTTAGCGGCAGAATAACGGTTCTAAACGCGCCATCGTCCTGCGTGGTAAAAGGCGTTTCGATCCATTGCACCGGCGGCGTGAGGCTGTGCGCCCGGTAAAGGCGGAAGCCGGTGGCCCAACTGGGCCATTGCAAAGTGCTGATCCCGCCGGCGGCGGAGATGGTCACCTGGGCGGGCGCCTCGCCGGTGGTGGCCAGCAATTCCAAGTCAAAACCCAGGTCGCTGCTGTTGGTGGAGACTTGATGCACCTCGGCCGCCAGCACGTTGGTTCCCGCGCGCAGCAGGGCCGGGGAAATGGCGTTGGTGATCCAGGCTTGTTCTTCGGCGCCGCTCACCGTATTGGTGGCCAGGGTGTCGGGGCTGATGGGGCCTTCGGGCAGGTTGCTGCGCAGAACCTCCGTCCCGTTCAGATAAACCACCGCGCCGTCATCCCGTTGCAGCCGCAGGGCCAAGCTGGTGACCAGCGCTGGATTAGGCACCATCCAAGCGCGCCGGAACCAGGTGGTCCGGTGCTTGTTGTTCGCGTTCGGCCCGTAGCCGACTTCGGTTGCCTCGCCATCCCCGCCGTAACCCAAACGGGCCGGGCCGCTCTTCCAGGAGGCGTCATCAAACTCCACCGCCGCCCAATTGGCACCGGGGTAAAGGCCGTTGTCGAGGTATTTCCAAACCGCCCCGGCGCGCGTCATGGTGTAAGTGGCCACCGTCGCCCGCACCGGCGCGGAAGTGCGGCCGCCGCCGCATTCGTTAAAGGCCTGCGCGGTGAAATCGTGAAGGCCGGCGGTCAGGGCGGGTATATGCACCTGGTAGGGCGGCGACAACGCCACCCCCAGAAGGTTGGTGCCCGAGTAGAAACCGACGTAAGTAATGACGCCCTCCGCGGATTGCGCCTCCGCTTGCAGCAACAGGGGCGCGCCGGCGGGCGCCTCGAAGTCCGCGGCCGGATTGGTAAGGACGACCTGCGGCGGCTGGGCAGTCAGCGCGGCCAGCAGCTCGAGGTCGAAGCTCAGATCGCTGCTGGTGTTGGTGTTCTGATGAATCTCGACGGCCAGCACGTTCGTGCCGGAGGCCAGGCCATTGGTGGCCAGCACCACCGTCAGCCAGTTGGTCTCCGCCGCGCCGCTGACGGCGCCGCTGGCGGGCGTCAAATAGTCCACCGCGCCGGCGGGCATGTTGCTGCGATGGATTTCCGCGCCGTTCAAATAGACCACCGCGCCATCGTCCCGCAGCAGCCGGAGCTGCAAACCAAGGATCGAGGCCAAATTGGTCACCGCGAATTTCCGCCGGTAATAGGTGGTGATGTATTTATTGTTCGGGTCCGGCCCGAAATGATTGGTGGTGGCCTCGTCGCCTTCCCCGTAGCCGAGCTGGGCCGGGCCGGAAGCCCACGCGCCATCGTCAAAGGCAAGTCCGCGCCAAGCCGTTCCCTGGTCGCTGCCGTCGTCCAGGTATTTCCAAACCGATCCGGCGGCGATCAACGCCGCGGTGGACCGTGAAACATTGACCGTCAGCGGCGCGGAGTCCACGCTCCGGGCGCTGTTGTCCCAGGCGCGCGCCATGAAGGTGTAACTGCCGGAACACAGGCCCGTGACACCCACCGTGTAGGCGGAGGCATTGTCTTCGCCGATTTTCATCCCGTTGCGGAAAAACTCCACCAGCGTAATGACGCCGTCCGGGTCACTGGCGCTGGCGCCAACGGTGAACCCGTCGCCCAGCGCCACCGGTGGGTTGGTGGGGCTGGACAGACTCACCGAAGGCGCCTGGTTGCTGAAGCTGAAATTTCCCTGGAGCTCAAGATCGAAGCTCAGGTCGGAGCTGTCGGGCGAACCTTGGTGAACCTCGACCGCCAACACGTTTCGCCCCGCCAGCAGCAAGGCCGGCGACAGGTATTTCGCGAAATACAAGTTTTCCTCCGCGCTCGGAATAGTCAGGGCCAGGGTGTCCCGCGTGATGGGCCCCTCCGGCATGGCTGACCGAAAAATTTCCTGGCCGTTCAGATAGACCACCGCGCCATCATCCCGCTGGAGGCGCAGCACCAGGTTGGTGAAGACGGCGGGATTGGCGACCTGAAACGAAGTTCGATAGTAAGTGGTGATGTGTTTGTTGTTCGGGTCCGGCCCGAATTGATTGGTGGTGACCTCGTCGCCATCGCCGTAACCGAATTGGGCCACCCCGATCGGCCAGGCCGTGTCATTAAAGGCGGCGGCGGTCCAGGCGGGCCCGGGGTCGGTGCCGTTGTCCAAGAAACGCCAGTCGGAGCCGAACGGCACCAGGCCGGGCGGCACCGGCGCGGAAGCGTTGATGATCGCGTTCAAAGTCAAGGTGCCCATGGAAGGATTGGATTCGTCCAGAAGTTGCACCACGGTAATCGGCAAGCTCACCGTGACGATGCCGCCGGCCACTTGCACGGTGCCGGTGGCGGCATTGATATGGCCTGGGCTGTTGGTGGAAAGATCAAAGGCGCCGTTGCAGGCCACTCCCGCGGGCACAAAACTGCAAGCCAAAGGGTTGATGGTATAGCTGGCCAGACCGCGAGTCTGGTAAGGCAGGTTGGTGGCGACAAAGGTCTGGCCGGCCACCGGATGAAAGGGATTTTGCGGCCCCGGTTGCGCGTGCGACAACCCCAGGCCGCTGGCGGTGGCGTCCAAGCGGGCCAAGCCAAAACTCCAGCTCAGATTCAGGTTGAGCGTTTTCATCGCATAGACATCGTAATTGCGGATGGACAAACGGGCGGGATTTACCGTCTCGTCGAGCGACACCACCACATACCCATTCAGCTTCGCGGTGTCGGTATCGCAGTCCATCCCCAATCCTGGGTTCGCGCATAGGGTGACTGTCATGCTGGACGTGTTGGTATTGACCAGCAGGGTGATTTGGGTGGCGAAAACCGGCAAAACCGAACCCACGCACGCGGCCACGGCGGCTAAACGGCGCCAACCTCCCCGCACAACGCCTTGAATTTTCATAAGATGGTTTGTTGAATGTCCGTTTAGCGCATTCTTACGCCCCAGCCGCTCGAAAGTCAAGGCTGGCGCCGGATTTATTGGCCGTTCCGCGAGCGTTCATTCTTGGTGAAATGAGAAATACTCAGCGAACCGAGGGTTGGACGACAACGGCTTGTGCCGCAGACTTCCAGTCTGCTGCCGGCCGCGAAAAAACGCCCGGCAATGCCTCACCAGTTTTTTATGGCTCGGTTGGATTTGGGAGGAGGCGGTTCGACCAAAGCGGAAAACGGCAGCACCTTTTCCTCGACCTTGGCCGCTTCCAGCAGTTGACGGGCTTGCTCGGGGGACATCTGGAAAGCGGGCAGGCCCTCCTGACCGGCCTGCTGATCATTCCGGCCCTGCTGGTCTTCGGGTTTGTTTTGGCCCGCCTGCTGTTGGCCCGGCTGTTCCTCGCCCGGTTTTTGCTCCTGGTTTTGGGCCTGCTGCGGCTCTTTTTTCTCCTCCTGGTTGCCCGCCTTAGGCTCTTTTTGCTCCTGCGGCTGAGATTCGTTCTTTTGCTGATCCTGGCTCTGCTGGTCCTCTTTTTTTTGCTGATCGTCCTTCTCCTGGTCCGGCTGGTTTTGCTGATCCTGTTGCTGCTGTTGCTGCTGTTCGAGTTCCTGAAGTTTGCGAGTCACAAAATCAAGGTTGAACCGGGCATCGGCATCCTGGGGATCAAGACGCAGCGCGGTGGCGTAATGATTAGTGGCGGATTGCCAATGGGCCTTTTTTTCCTCGAACTTGGTGGCGGCATCGCCCAGGCGGTAGAGCGTGTTGCCGCCGTTATACCACGCGCGCTGCTGAAGGTCGAGGTTCTCGGGCGACAGGGTCGCGGCGTCGAAGGCGCCCGCGGCGGTCGCAAAATCGCGGGCCTGGTAGGCGGCCACCCCGAGATTGTAATGAAGGCGGGGATCGTTCGGTGATTTTTCCAGCAGCTTGCGGTAGGTGTCCCGGGCGCTTTTGAACATCCCGTCCCGCATGAACCTTTCCGCGTCCGACGCGGAAACCGCGCGCAGGGAGCAGGGCAGCGCCAGCAGCAAAACCAGCGCCGCGGCGCGGGCGCGGCGCGCGGACAAATCCGGCCTGGTTCCGTTCGTTTTCATGCGGCGATCCGGCAGGAGAATTTCGCCCACCAACAGCAAAATGGCAAGCGCCAGCGGCCAATGATAGCGCTCGTGATACTGGCGGACCAGGCGGGCGGCATAATCGGTCTTGGGCAGAAGGGAGAGCCTTTGTTCGTAAAGCTGTTCGACCGTGCGCGCGCCGCTGAGGCGCAGGTAGGCGCCGCCCGTGGCCTGGGCGATTTGCCGCAGGATGCGCTCGTTAAGCCGGGAATGAATGGAGTTGCCTTGCTCATCCTTGAGCGGGGCGCTGCGGCCGCGGGCATCCAGCAGGCGCAACACTTCGCCATCCGGGGTGCCGATGCCAATGGCGAAAACCTTCAGGCCTTCCTTGGCGGCCCCGGCGGCCGCGTCGAGCGCGTCTTCCCCATGGTCTTCGCCGTCGGTGAGAAGCACCAGGATTTTATGGCTGTCGGAGTTGGTGAAGGAGGCGCGGGCGACATTGATGGCCTCGGCCAGGGCGGTGCCGCCCTGGGGAATGACCTCCGTGTCGAGAATTTTGACGCTTTGGCGGAAGGCCTCTTCATCCAGGGTCAGCGGGCATTGCAAAAAGGCCGAGCCGGCGAAGGCGATCAGGCCGACGCGGTCGCTCCTGGCTTGGGCGGCGAGGTCCATCGCCGCCAGTTTGGCGCGTTCGAGGCGATTGGGTTTGATATCCTCGGCCAGCATGCTGCGCGAGGTGTCAATGGCCACGATGATATCCAGTCCGCGCTGTTTGACTTCCTCCCACTGGAAACCCCATTGGGGGCGGGCCAGGGCCACGATGAGGCAGGCCAGCGCCCCCAGCAGACCAAACGCCCGCAGCCGGCGGCGCGCGTGGGAAACTCCCGCCGTGAGCGAGTCGAGCAACCGCGCGCTGACGAAAGCCGCCATGAGGCGCTGGCGGCGGCGCGCGGCCCGCCAGAGCAGCCAGGCAGCCAGCGGCAGCAACGCCAGCAGCCATAACACATTGGGCAGGGCAAATTGCATGTTTAGGCGGCCGCCCTAGGGCAGCCTTCGCAACAAGGTTTCCGCCAAGACCAGTTCCAGCAACAGCACCAGCAAGCCGGCCAGCACCACCCAGTGCGCCAGCTCCGTGTGCCGCGAGTATTTGCGGACGTTGATCTCGGTCTTTTCCAGTTTGTCTATCTCGTCGTAAATGGCGCGAAAGCGCTGCGTGTCGCTGGCGCGATAGTATTTGCCGCCGGTGCGCCGGGCGATTTTTTCGAGGGTTTCCTCGTCAATATCCACCCGCTGGGCCACGCGCACCGTCTGCCCAAAGGGATTCTGGCGCAGCACGTAGGAGTCGCCGCGCTTGCCGACACCAATGGTATAAACCTTGACCTTCAGCGCCTCGGCGGCCTCGGCGGCGGCCAGCGGGTCCACTTTGCCGGCATTGTTGACGCCGTCGGTCATCAGGATGACAATTTTGGTCTTGGATTTCAGCTCGCTGAGGCGGTTGACGCTGGTGGCCAGCGCGGAGCCGATGGCTGTGGCATTGTATTCCTGGACCACCCCCAGCTTGAGCCGCTCAAGGTTTTGCAGCAAAAAATCGTGGTCCAACGTGAGCGGAGCGGCGATGTAGGGCAGCGCCGCGAAAGCGACAATGCCAATCCGGTCGCTGGGGCGCTTGCGAATGAATTCCTTAAGCACCTCACGGGCCATTTCCAGCCGGCTGATGTCTTTCCCGCGCAGCGTGAAATCCATCGCCTCCATGCTGCCGGACATATCCAGCGCCACCACGATGTCCACGCCGCTGGCGTTGACCGTGGTCTCGGTTTCGGTGACGCGCGGCTGGGCCAGCGCGACCACAAAAAGCGCCAAAGCGAGCCAGCGGAGCGAGGCCAGGATGCCGCCGGCCGAAAAGCGGGCGGGCCGATCATCCGGTTGGACCAGCCGCACGGAGGAATAGAGAAAGGCGGCCCGGCGCCCCTGGCGGCCTTTTAGCCAGGCCAACAGCGGCAGCGCCAGCAGCAGCCACAGCAGGTATGGATGGGCGAAGGTCATGCGGCCCGTGGTTCCGGCGAAGCGGGCGGCGCGCCGGCGGCCGCTGTTTCCGCCAGGGATTCAAGCGCGGTTTCATCCACCAGCCGCAAGGCGGCCTCTTGCAATTGGCGCAAGTTTTGTTCGGTCGGTTCGTGCCGGGCGAACTTGGCCAGGTCGCACTCCTGCAAGAACTCGGCCAGGCCGCGCTTTTGCGCCTCGTTGAGCCGGGTGGTGTGCTGCAGATCGCCAAGGAATTCATCCGTGGTCCGCTCCGGCGCGCGCAACTCGAAACGCTCCTCCAGATACCAGCGCAGGGCGTCGGAAACCGCCGCGCAGAAGAGCCGGGCGTCGCTCAGCAGCGCCGTCGCCGCCTCGATGCGGCGGCGGGCGCGCACATGCGGCGGCTCGGGCGGCGCCGGCGGCGGCGCGGCGACCCGGCGCCGTCTCAGGTATATAACCAGCCCCCAAACCAGCCCCAGAAGGACGAGGGCGCCGAGAACCCACCAAAGCCATTCCCAACCGCCGGGCACCGCGACCGCCGGCTTCAAAGGCCGGATGTCCGCCAAGTTGGTGGCGGCGCCCGCCGGCGGCTGGCTCGTGGTGATGGCAGCAGGTTGGGCCATGTTCAATCACCCGTGGCGGCGCCGCTTTTCCCGCGCGCGAAAGAAACGCCCCAAGGCGGCCTCGTAGGGCTCATGGGTCCGCAGAAGAATGGCGTCAATGCGCGCGGACCGGAATTCCCGCTCCAAATTCGCTTGCTCCTGCCGCCGGCGCCGGGCGAAGCGGTCGCGCACGCGCGCGCTGCCGGTGTGGACCTCGACCGTCTCGCCGGTTTCGGCGTCCTCGATCACCAGCCGCCCCAGGTCCGGCAGTTGGAATTCGTGCGGGTCGGTGACCTGGACGCAGACGACATCGTGCCGCCGGTTCGAGCGGCGCAACGCGGCCGACAGCGGGCTGGCCTGTCCACCCGCCGGACGCGCGGCGGCCGGCGGGTTTTCGAGGAAATCGGAAATGACCACCGCGATCGCGCGGTGGCTGGTGATGCGGTTCAGGAAATCCAGCGCGCCGGGGATGCTGGTGCCGCGGCCAAAAGGCTCGTAAAAGAGAATTTCCCGGATCACGCGCAGCACGTGCCGGCGGCCTTTGCGGGGGGGGATGAATTTTTCGACCTCGTCCGTGAAGAGGATAAGGCCCACTTTGTCATTGTTGCGGATGGCGGAAAACGCCAGCACCGAGGCGATTTCCGCGGCCAGCTCCCGCTTGGATTGCGCCGCCGAGCCGAAGAGGCCGGAGGCGCTGGCGTCCACCACCAGCATCAGCGTCAGCTCCCGTTCCTCGACGAATTTCTTGATGAACGGATGGTTCATCCGCGCCGTGACGTTCCAGTCTATCGAGCGAACCTCGTCGCCGGGCTGGTATTCCCGCACCTCGTCGAAATTCATGCCCTGCCCTTTGAAGACGCTGTGATACTGGCCGCCGAGGGTTTCGGTCACCAGGCGGTTGGTCCGAATCTCGATCTGGCGGATTTTTTTGAGGATTTCCGGCGGGATCATGGTGGCTCCGTGGCCGCGCGACGGCGGCGGACGCCCGTTTGTCAGGGCACCGGCAATTCGTCGAAAATTTTTTGAATGATGATTTCGCTGGTTTTTTCCTCCGCCTCGGCTTCGTAGGTGACGGTGACCCGGTGGCGCAGGACGTCCATGCCGATGCTTTTGACGTCTTGGGGCGTCACGTAGCCGCGCCCTTTCAAAAAGGCATAGGCCTTGGCCGCCAGCGTCAGCGAAATGGTCGCGCGCGGCGAGGCCCCCAATTGGATCATGCCCTGCAGTTCGATCTTGTAGCGGGCGGGATCGCGGGTGGCGCACACCAGGTCCACGATGTAATCCTTGACCTTGTCATCCACGTAAATTTCATTGATGACCTTGCGGGCCTCGAGGATGACCTTCGGCTCGACGACGGCCCCGGCGGTCGGCAGGCCGCTGGTGCGGGCCATCAGGTCCAAAATCTGCCGTTCCTCGTCGCGGCTGGGGTAGCCGATCTTGAGCTTCAGCATGAAGCGGTCCACCTGGGCCTCGGGAAGCGGGTAAGTGCCCTCCTGCTCGATCGGATTTTGGGTGGCCAGCACCAGGAACGGCTCCTCCAGTTTGAACGATTGATCGCCGATGGTCACCTGCCGCTCCTGCATCGCCTCGAGCAGCGCGCTCTGCACCTTGGCCGGCGCGCGGTTGATCTCGTCCGCCAGAATCAGGTTGGCGAAGATCGGGCCCTTGCGGGTGGTGAAAGCGCCGGACTGCGGGTTATAGATTTGGGTGCCAATGACATCCGCCGGCAGCATGTCCGGCGTGAACTGCAGGCGCGCAAACTTGACCTGGATGCAGCTGGCCAGGGTTTTGATGGACAGGGTCTTGGCCAGCCCGGGCACCCCTTCCAGCAAGACGTGCCCGTTGGCCAGCAGGCTCACCGCCAGCCGCTCCACCAGGTAATTCTGGCCAATGATGACCTTGCCAATTTCGTTGAAAAGGGGGCGCACAAACGCGGAAGTCCGCGCCACCTCGTTGTTGATCGCAGTTATGCCGGCATTCATTTGTCGTTCAACCAATTATGCCCGATGGACAGTTGGCGGGGCAATAATGTTCAGAAAAAGTTCCGCGGACGATCGGGAGTTTTTTTAACAAAGATTAATATTGCTGGAAAGCCGGCCTTCGGGCAAAGTCAGCCCGCTTTTCATGCAACCGCCACCGGACAGGTCCGGGGGAACGCATTAAAAGAATGGGAAAGATTGATTATGCCTGAACCGACATTTCACTGGCTCGATTGGGTGGTCATTGCGTTTTATTTTGTCATCATCGGGTTTGTCGCCTGGTGGTATGGCCGCCATCAAAAGGACAGCGTGGACTATTTCCTGGCGGGTCGCAACGCGGGCTGGGTGGTGATCGGCGCCTCGATTTTCACCTCCAACATCGGCTCCGAGCACATCGTCGGCCTGGCCGGGCAGGGGGCGGCCACCGGCATGGCGATGGCCCACTGGGAGCTGCACGCCTGGTGCCTCATCGTGCTGGCCGGCTTGTTTGTGCCGTTTTATTACAAGTCCGGCGTCCAGACGATTCCCCAGTTTCTGGAAAAGCGCTTCAGCGGCCGCACGCGCTGGATTCTTTCGTGTGTCTCGCTGGTAGCCTATGTGTTCACCAAGGTCAGCGTCACGGTTTATGCCGGCGCGATTGTTTTTAAGGCGCTTCTGCCCGACACCTTCGGCTCGCCGGAGAACGCCTTCTGGGTGGGCGCCTTCGCCACCGTGATCATTACCGGCATTTACACCGTGTTCGGCGGCATGCGGGCCATCATGTCCACCGCCACCCCGCAGGCGGTCATCATCCTGCTGGGCTCGTTTATTATCACCGGCATCGGCTTGGCCAAGCTGGGCGGCTGGGGCGAACTGGTGGCGGCCTGCAAGGCCAACGCGGACAACTTCGCGCTCTGGCGGCCGCTGTCCCACCCGGATTTTCCCTGGCTGGGCGTGCTGATCGCCTCGCCCATCATTGGCCTTTGGTATTGGTGCACGGACCAATATATCGTCCAGCGCGCGCTGTCCGCCAAGGATTTGCCAACGGCGCGGCGCGGCGCGCTGTTTGGGGGGCTGCTGAAGGTCTGGCCGGTCTTGATCTTCCTGGTGCCGGGCATGATTGGCTGGGCGCTGCATCAAAAAGGCCTTATCGTGCTGCCCGCCAAGGCGGCCGGCGGCATTGACGGCGACCAGGTTTTCCCGACCTTGGTCAAGGTGCTTTTGCCGCCGGGCGTTCGCGGTTTGATTGTCGCCTGTTTGCTTTCGGCGCTGATGAGTTCGCTGGCTTCCCTGTTCAATTCGAGCGCCTCCCTTTTCACGGTGGATATTTATGAAAAACTGCGGCCGGGGCAGTCGGAGAGGCATCTGCTGCTGGTGGGGCGCATCGCCACCACGGTGGTGGTGGGCCTGGGCATCGTCTGGATTCCGGTCATGGCCAAAATATCCGGGGGCGGTCTTTATCAATACCTGCAAAGCGTGCAGGGCTACCTGGCGCCGCCCATCACGGCCGTGTTTTTCCTGGGCCTGTTCTGGAAACGCATCAATTCCGCCGGCGCCACCTGGGGGCTCGCCGGGGGATTCGTGCTGGGCATGGCCAAGCTCTCCATCCAGGCTTTTTACGGCAAGGGCAAGCTGGAAAATCCGGCGATCTTGGCGCAAATCGGCGACTTCAATTTCCTCTATGCCACCGGCGTGCTCTTTGCCGCCAGCGTGATCATTATGATTGTGGCCTCCCTGCTGACGCCCCCGCCCCCGCCGGAGAAAATCAAGGGGCTGACCTATGGCTCCATCCACCAGGAAGCCGGCGAGGAAATCAAGAAAAGCTGGGATACCGGCAACAAGGTCATGGTGGCCGCCATTTTCCTGGCGGTGCTGGCCATGTATCTCTATTTCAGTTTTTGGCTCCGGTAAGCCAGCCGGGCGCTGGCCGTGGCCAGCGGCCAACGTCGGCGGTCAACGCGAAAAAGCTGGATTCACGTCCCTTGCCGGCGGACATTTGGCGGCATGTTGCTCATGAGTGCTTGGGATAAACAACACGCGCCCCCTCACCCTGCCCGCTCCGCCCAAGGGGGGAGAGGAAGAACGTCGCGCACGGCGGCCAATTGTGCATGGCCTCCCGGAGACAATACCGAAAATGCGTCGAGCCGCCGGCGTCCGGTTTGCCCGGCCCGCCTTCTGCCCGCCTCCATGCTGGGCTTGCTGGCGGGAGCCCTGGTTGCCGCCGGGGCTGGTTCGCTGCCGCCGGGCCTGCCCGGGTCGGTCGCCCGAAACGCGCAGGCGTCTCCCTTAAAATCCTATTTTCTGCCGCCGACGCGGGTGGTCTGGCAAAGCGAAACCGGCGTGGCCAACGCGCAAAACCTGCTAAAGCCCAAGGCCGGCCAGGCGGTGCTGAAAGAGCCGGCGCCCCCGTGTGTTCTGAGCGCCGCGGAAGGAAAACCGGCCGCCGTGCTGTTGGATTTTGGCGTGGAAATCCAGGGGTATGTCGAACTCTTCACGCCCATGACCAAGGATAAAACGCCGCCGCCCGTGCGGGTTCGCTTTGGGGAATCGGCCTCGGAGGCCATGGCGGAATTGGGCGGGAAACAAAAGGCCCAAAACGACCACGCGGTGCGCGATCAGACGGTGGTGTTGCCGTGGCTGGGCAAAAAGACGGTTGGCCCCAGCGGCTTCCGGTTCGTCCGCCTGGATGCCACCGACCCCCGGCATCCAGTGGCCCTCAGCCAGGTGCAAGCCGTGCTGGTTTTGCGCGACCTGCCCTATCTCGGCGCCTTTCGCTGCGACGATGAGCGCCTGAACCAAATCTGGAACACCGGCGCTTACACCGTCCACCTGAACATGCAGGAATACCTTTGGGACGGCATCAAAAGGGACCGCCTGGTTTGGCTGGGCGACATGCACCCGGAGGTCAGCACCATCAACGCGGTCTTTGGCGCGTCCGACGTGGTGCCGCGCAGCCTGGACCTGATTCGCGAGATAACTCCGCCGACGGAATGGATGAACGGCATCAGCTCTTATTCCATGTGGTGGGTGTTAATTCACGAGGACTGGTGGATGCATCACGGCCACCGCGCCTACCTGGAAGCGCAGAAAGGCTACCTGGCCGCCCTGCTGCGGCACCTGGCAAAATTCGTGGACGCCAACGGCAAGGAAACCTTGAACGGCATGCGTTTCCTCGACTGGCCATCCTCCGGCAACAAGGAGGCGGTGCATGCCGGCTTGCAGGCCATGATGCTGATGACCATGAATAGCGGCGAGCGCCTGGCCCACACGCTGGGGGACACGGAAACCGCCAAAATCTGCCGGGAAACCGCCGCGCGCTTGCGGCGTCACGTGCCACCCGATAACGGCGTCAAGCAGGCCGCCGCCCTCCAGTCGCTAGCGGGGTTGCGCGACCCGGCCGAGGTCAGCCGCCAGGCCCTCAGGCCAGACGGGCCCAAAGGGCTTTCGACCTTTTACGGCTTTTACGTGCTGCAGGCGCTGGCGAAAGCGGGCGACACCGATGCGGCCCTCGATTTCATCAGCGCTTATTGGGGCGCTATGCTCGACTACGGCGCCACCACGTTCTGGGAGGATTTCGACCTGGCTTGGACCAACAACGCGGCGCGCATTGACGAACTGACGCCGGCCGGAAAAAGGGATTTGCACGGGGATTACGGCGCGTATTGCTATGAGGGCCTTCGCCACAGCCTGTGTCACGGATGGGCCTCCGGACCCACCGCCTGGCTCAGCCAGCAGGTTTTGGGCGTGCAACCGCTGGAGCCGGGATTCAAGAAGGTTCGGGTGGCGCCCAGGCTGGGCCGCTTGCAATGGGCGGAAGGCGCTTATCCCACGCCGCTCGGGGTCATCAAAGTGCGCCATGAAAAGCAGCCTGATAACTCTGTAAAATCGGCCATTGACGCCCCGCCCGGCATTCAGGTCCAACGCGACTGAGCCGCCTACTGGCTGGTGATGAGGTAATAAAAAACGCCGGCGGCGAGCCGAATTTCAGGCCCGTTGGCCGGCGCGGTGTCCGGCTGCGGATACCCGTTGAAATCCAGCGGGGTGACTTTCAGGCGCGCGGCGTCCGGGCGCTTGAAGCGGACGGTTCCCTGGATTTCCTTGAACAGCCAGGGATCGCGGCCGAGGTTGACGATTTTTTTCCCTTGGCCGGACGGCTCGGTTTGGAAGCCGGCGGTTTGCTCCTCGGACATCACCTGCAGGAGGATTTTCTCCGAGCCGGCCAGCGGCTGACCGTCGAGCGCGACGGCCAGCATCGCGGCCAACTCCAAGGGGGAACTGAAGATGACATCGCGCAGCTCGGCGCGCCCGGCGGCTTGGAGATTGCCGCACAGGCCCTGGGCCTGCGGCGCGTTCACGGTCAGGAGGCCCCGGCCATAGTCGAGTTTCAGTTCGCCGGTGGAGCTGGAAACGGTCTGGCGCGCATGATCCACATACGGTCGGAGGTCTTGGCGCTGAACCTCGGCCGGCTCGGCGACGAATTGCACCCGCGCCCGCCCGGCATAATGGAGCAGAGGATCAATCCGCTGGCCGGGCTTAAATTCGACTCCCGCCGGCACGTCCCTGAGGCGCAGCTCGTCGAAGGAAGCGCCCAGCGGCAAGGGCGTGCCTTGGAGGTTCAGCAGGTCTTCCTGGTTCAGGCGAAGGTCCGCCAGCACGCGGCCGGCGGCCACCAAGCCGCGCCGGTAAAGAAGGGCCGCCGCCGGGAACTGGCCCATCATCGCCGGCGACATCAGGGTCCAGGGCTGCATGAAAAAATTGGGTTTCACCTCCCAATCGGCGCCGTCGAGCGCGAAATGGACCAAGGCGTCGCTTCCCTGCAAAGCCGCGTAGGCGGCGAAATACAAGGGCGCTTCTGTGCGATAACGATTGGGGCGGTTGAAAGTCGTCTCGGAAATCATCGTGGGCTTGCCCTGGTATTCGATATCCATCACCGGATGCAGGAATTGCTTTGGCTGGCCGGGCGTTTCGGCGTCGAAACGCAGGGCGCTGCGGTCGGCGTAGGTATGGCCCTCGCGAATGGACCACGCGGCGTTGTCCCCCTTGTGGAGGCAGCCGAAGTAACCGTGGCGGTCCGCGAAATCGCCGGCGGTGTAGCTCCAGGCCTCGAGCGGCCCTAAAACCTCGGCGCTGGCGGTGGTCCAGTTCGACGCGCTAATCAACGCTCGGAAGCCCAGTTGGCGCAGGAATTGATAACTTTCACGGTAAAACCGCGTTTGCAGCTCCACCAAAAAGCGGACGGTGTCCCGGTCGCGCGCGGTTTTCTCGTTGACCATGTTCCACAGCGGGCGAAAACCCAGGCGGCCTTCCGCGGGGGCGTCCCGCCTGGTCTTTTGGCCGTTCCAACGGGCCAGCGCGGCGTCGAGCGAGCCGTGGCGGCGGATCAGCCAGTCGCCAAACATTTTTTCGAGCTGGCGCAATTGGGGATCGGGCAGGTTGTCGGCGCTGAAGGTCCAAAAAAGGAACGAATCCTCGTTCTGTATTTCCAGGCCAAACACCGCCGGCTCATCCACCAGCCGCCGGCCGCTTTTTTCGCCGGGAGTCAGCAGCAGCGCCTTGAGCCAGTCCTGGTATTTCGCTTGGAATTGCCGATTAAACATGAGCGCGGCGAACGGGTGTTTCTTGCCGTCGTAGCCCGGCAGCCAGGCGAGGTCCGGCGGCGGCGCGAACCAAAGCGGGAAATAAATGGACAAATGCGTGTAGATGCCCTCGGCCTTCATTTCCTCGACCACCGTCAAGAGGTGTTTCACCGCTTCGAGGTTCGCCTCGCCCCGTTTGTCGAAGATCGCGCCGTGCGCGCGCACGAGGTTGACGCCGCGCTTGGCCAGCAGGCGGGCGGCGCGCCGAATGGCCGCGCGGTCTTTCAATTCATGGGGCGGGCCGTTGACGCCCCAAAACCGGACCGGTTCGCCATTGCCCAGCAGGAATTGGCCGTCCTGGGCGCGAACGAAGCCGTGCTGGCCCGCCACTGGCTCATTGAGGAAACGCAAATCCATCGGGCTGGCCGCAAAGGGGTCCGGCGGCGGGTCGAAGGGCAGCCAGCCCTGGTGGATCGCGGACCATTGTGTTTGGGCCTTCGCCAACTGGTCAGGCTTGAGAACGCCTTGGGGGCGGAATGGCTCGTTGCTCAGCACAAAGCAGTCAATCATCCCGTGATGGCTGTTTTTGCTGGTGGTGCGAAAGCGGAGAGTGTTGGCGCCGGCTTTCAGGGTCGCCGGCCCCGCTTTCACCCACGCCAGAAAGCGAAGGTCCGGCTTGCCATCCGCCGCCAGGTTGATTTGGCCGCGTTTTTCCCCCTTGAAATCCACTTCTTTTTCTTCGCCGCCATTGAGCTGATACACCAGGGACGCCTGAACCGGGTTGGCCCGAATCCAAAACTCATATTCGCCGGCGATGGGCGCCTCGAATCGGTATTCCGCTTCCCCGATTTTTTCCGGGTGAAAGTTGGAAAGGAAATCGCCGCCCGAAAGCTCCGCCCGCTTCACCTGGTCATACCAAGGATGGCGGTTCATTTTATTGACCGCCGGTTTTTCGCCCTCCACCCAAATCCACGCCGCGCGCAAGGGGGCGCCGCCGGCGCCCAAGGCTGCCAGGCTGACCAAAACCGCCAGGGTCTTTTTCATGCGTCCCAGATTAGACGGGAAGCCGGCGCATGAGTCAAACCAAGGTTGGCTAATTGCCCCTGGCGGGTTCTCGGGACCAGGTCAGGACCACCGCCGGCTGGTGATCATTGCATTGTCCATGCCCTCGGGATTCATGGCCAAGGGGCGGGAAAGAAAAGTTCCACCTGTTCAGGTGTGCGGAAGACCTCCGGGGCTCCAGGACGCTGGCGTGCGCGTGCAAGCGCCTTCTCATTAACACCCCGCTTCAGCGGGGTGGCGGGCGGACGGGATGGCAACTCAACGGTTTTAACCGTTTCGCGTTGCCTGTGGCGCCCGCCTCGGCACAGGCGCGGAGCCGGAGGCTCTTGCAACCGGCAGACCGGAGGTCTGCCCCACCGCAACGACCTGAGTATTTGCGAAAAGTTTAGCCTGACTTTGCGGGGGGTGGGGAGGTCTTACTGTATGATCTCCGGGATGCAATACACAATTTGTCACCGTGGGCGACGTTCCCCTCTCCCCCCTTGGGGGGGAGAGGGCAGGGTGAGGGGGCGCGTGTCGTCAATCCCAAGCACTCATCAGTAAAGCAGCCTTATTCAAGCCGCCGCTAACCGCCGGCTTTGGCCACGGCCTCCTCTTCCCGGGCGGCGTGTTCAAGCAAAAGCTGGACCATCTGCCGGAAGGTCACCGTCGGCGCCCAGCCAGTGGCGCGCCGCAATTTTTCGCTGTTGCCCAGCAGGGACAGCGGCCGCTTTTTCAGCACGCCGGGCCGGACTTGAACGCAGGCCCGCCAGTCCACGCCGGCCAGCTCGCAGGCGATTTGGGCGAAATCCCTGACCGTGTGGGGAATGCCGGTCGCCACGATGAAATCATCCGCCATGGGATGCCGGACAATGCGAGTCATGGCTTCGACGTAATCGGGCGCGTAGCCCCAGTCCACCGTCGCCTCCAGGTCGCCCAGTTCCAGCTTGATCCGGGGATCGCGCCGGTGCGCCAGGACGCCGCGCACGATTTTTTGCGAGACGAATTTGGCCGGCCGCAAGTGGGATTCGTGGTTATAGAGGATGCCGGCGGCGGCGAACACGCGGCGTTCCCGGCGGAAATAGCGGCAATGGTGGATGCCGCAGGCCTTGGAGATGCCGTAAATGTTTTCCGGATTCATCGGGGTGGCTTCCGTCTGCAAGCCGCCGGCGGCGGAGCCGAACACGTGGGAGGAAGCGGCGTAGAAAAGCCGCGTGGCCGGGGAAACCGTCGCGATGGCCTCCAGCACATGCGCCAGGCCCAGCACATTGACCTGGAGGCTGCGCTCGATCAGCACCGCGTCCGGCAACTGCAGGCCGGCGTCCTCCGCCGCATGGTGAAACGCCGCCAGGTAATAGCATTCATCGGGCGTCATCCGCTGAAAAGCGGCGGCGACGGCTTCCGGCTGGAACAGGTCCAAATCCACCCAGGCGACGCCGGCTTCCGCCGGCTGGGCCTGCGGATCGGCGCCCCACACCTGGCAACCCTGGGCGCGCAACAGCGCGGCCAGCAACTGGCCGTCCTGCCCGCCCGCGCCGATGATCAAAGCCGTCTTCATGGATGCCAAACGACCGGCTAACTTGGCCGGAACGAGCGCCGGTTGGCAAGGAAAAGGTGGGGGCCGGCAGGTTCTCGTCGAAGCAAAAACCTTTCAGGAAACCGGCCTTCGCGAACATGGGTTGGCCATGAGGCGCGAGGCCTGCTTATGAGTGCTTGGGATAAACGACACGCGCCCCCTCACCCTGCCCTCTCCCCCCAAGGGGGAGAGGGAAAACGCCGCCCACGGTGACCAATTTTGCATTGCATCCCGGAGCCCATACAGTAAGCCCGCCTTTGAATCCAAGCGTTGAGGGATTGGTTTTGGCTCAGGCCGAAACGGGCGCGTCTGGCTGTCCATCCGGCCGCCATGGGCGGCCAGCCGCGCCTTCAAGGCCGCTTGGCAAAGTCCCACTCTTGCGCTGGTTTCCCGTCCTTCGCGGCCACGCGCAAGGAGGTGAGCCGAATGACGCCGGCGGCTTGGGCGGGATCGAGCCGCACCGCCGTGACCGGTTTGGCCGCGGTGAATTCCAGCCGCACTTCCTGGGCCTGACTGGTGTGCGCCAAATCAAAGACCACACTACGCTCGCGGAAAAACGGCGGTTGCACGCCCTGCTCCTGCCAGAAAAACTGGCCTTTGCCCTGGGCGGTGGAGCTGAGGTTCATGGTGACCACCCAAGGGCCGGCGGGCAGCGGTTTGGGCAGTTGCGCCGCCAGGTGCGGGTCGTTGCCGGTGGCGGTGATGACCAGCGCGCCCTCCTGCCAGGTTAAGGAGCAGTCTTTGACGGCGGTCCAGCCGCCCACCGCCTGGCCGGACGGCCCGGCTCCGGGAGACGCCTTGGCGTTGCCGGCTTTGCGGTTTTTTTGCCGGCCTTCCTCTTCCGGGTGATATTTCGCGGGGTCAAAGTCGGGATTCGGCACGGGGACCACCGCTTTGGTGTCGGCCAGGAATTTCTCGATGAGGGCGTCCATCTGTTGAACGCGTTCGGGGTTTTTGGCGGCCAGGTCGTTTTTTTCGCCCGGGTCGTCGCGGAGATTGAACAACTTCCAGCGATGGGCGGCGCCGGCGCCGCCGTGGAAGATGCGGATGAGCTTCCAATCGCCCTGGTGCGTGGCAACGGACGGCGGCAGCCAGTCAGGCACGCCCGGAGCGTGCGGGAAATAAGTGAAAATGGGCTCGCGCTCGAAAGGCCGTCCCTGGAGCGCGGGAACAAAACTCCGCCCATCGAAGGTTTGGCCGGGGCGCGGTTTGAGCCCGAGCATCTCGAGCAGGGTCGGATAGAAATCGGTGCTTTGCACCAGCGCGTCACTGCGCGAGCCGGGGGCGGTCCGGCCCGGCCAGGCGATCACGCAGGGCACGCGGATGCCGCCCTCGAAGACGGTGGCCTTGCCGCCGCGCAGGGGCGCGTTGCTGGTGGGCGTGGTTCCATCAACTTGGTCATACATGTTGCCCCCGTTGTCGGAGAAAAAAACAATGATGGTGCGGTCGGCAAGGCCAAGGCGGTCGAGGGTGTCCAGCAGCGTGCCGACGGCGTCGTCCATGCTTTCCACCATCGCGGCGTAGGTGGGACTGCGCTGCGGATCGGCGGGGTCCACGCGCGCCCGGTGCTTTTCGATCAGCGCCTTTTTGGCGTCGAAGGGCGCATGCACGCTGAACATCCAATAGTTGAGAAAGAAGGGCCGGTCCTTGTGCTTTTGCAGGAACGCCACCGCTTCCTTGGCCATGCGGTCCTCGAGGTGCTGATGGGGCTCGCCGGGATCGGCGTCGAAATCCTTGAATTTCCATGGCGCGACATAGCTGCCGGACGGACCCGGTCCCGGCCAGTGGGGCACGTCCACGTCAAATCCATGTTGCCGGGGTGAATAAGGCTCCGGGCCGAGGTGCCATTTGCCAAAGTGCCCCGTGGCGTAGCCGGCCTCCTTGAGCGCCTTGGCCAGGGTGAAGTATTCGGTTTTCAAGCGGGTGACGGGATCGGGCTGAAGGACCTTTTGATTGGGCGCCGCTTTTTTGCCGGGCGTCGCCTCCAGCACCACCTGCGGCAGGTGGCAGTTGGGGGAGGTGAGACCGAGGCGCGCCGGGCTCAGGCCGGTGAGGATGCTGGCGCGGGTGGGCGAGCAAAGCGGGCTGGCGGAATAGGCGCGGGTGAAGGTCATGCCGCGCTTGGCCAGCCGCTCGAGGTTGGGGGTTTGGTAGAACTTGGTGTGGCCGTAAAGCGTGGTGTCCGCCCAGCCCAGATCGTCCGCGAGCACAAACAAGAGATTAGGCTGGCCGTCCGCCCTCGCGGAGAAAGTGGCAACCAAAACCAGCAACCCCAAAACCAGCCGCGTCCGCCGCATTCGTTTCATGCGCCAAAGATACGGGGCGCGGGGAGCGAAGGCGAAGCAAATTTAGCTAAGCCGCGAAGGGCGGACGCATGGCGCGGGATCGCATCCGGTTGGCTTCATCGTCACCCACAAATTCGGCCCGGCGCCAGTCCAATTTCAGGTTGCGGCGCAGTTCCCCGCAAATGTCCGCCGCCAGGCAGATGCTCATGGATTGGAACATGACCTCCGGATTGGCCACCGGCGCGCGGCGCGACCGCACGCAATCGAAGAAATCCCGAATGTGATTCAACGCGCGCTGGGTGCGGGCGCGATAATCCGCCAGCACTTTCTGATAATCGAGCAACAACTCGGGCGAGGAGACGTCCGTCCGGGAGTAGCCGTCGGCGGCCGCGGCCCAGCCCTCGGGGCCGTCGAACCGCATGCCGCAAGCGCCCCGCCAATACTGGCAAGGCTGCCACACCGAGCCGCTCACCCGGAACAACACCAGCTTCACCCCGTTGGAAAGCCGCGTCACGAGGGTGGCGTCGGGGCCGGCATACTCAAATTCGATGGTGTCAATGTTGGTCAGGTCGAGCCCGGCCAGGGCTTGGGCCACCGTATGCGCGCCCCACATGGCCGTGTCGGTGGCGAAGTCGTAAAAATGATACCACCCGGAGTTGAGGTAGCCGCGATTGTACGGCCGCCAGGGGCACGGTCCCAGGAACAGGTCCCAATCCAACTCCTCCTTGGGCGGTTCCGGCTCCGCCGGCAGCCAGTCGCGCCGCATCCCGTCGCGCCAGCGGCAATCGGCGTAAACGGTGTGGATGGGCCCCAGCCGTCCGGACCGGGCCAATTCAATGGCGAAAACATGGTGGGGTTCGCTCAGCCGCTGGGCCCCCGTCTGATAAATTCGGCCGTAACGGCGGGCGGTTTCGACGACCATTTGGCCCTGCGCCATCGTGAGGCAGGCCGGCTTTTCGCAATAGACGTCCTTGCCCGCTCGCATCGCCCAGACCGAAGCCAAAGCGTGCCAGCGGTCGCCGGTGGCGATCAACACCGCGTCCACATCCGTCCGCTCCGCCAGCAACTCGCGCGGGTCGGCATAGGCGGCGCAACCTTTCCCGCCGTATTTGGCATCCACGGCGTTCCTGGCCGCGTCGCGGCGATTCTTCAGCACGTCGCAGACGGCGACCCATTGCACGTCCGGCTGGGACAGCATCCAGCCCATGTCGTAGGCGCCCCGGCCGCCCAACCCGATGCCGGCCATCACGATCCGCTCGCTGGGCGCGACCTTTCCATCCCGTCCCAGGGCGGACGCCGGCGCCAAACAAGGGGCCAGCGCCGCGCCGGCCGCCATCGCCCCGCGGGCCAGGAAAACCCGCCGCGAAAGTTCCTTGGCCGCGCCGCAGCCCAAAGGCTCCTGCTTTTGCGTTTTCATATTCATGCACCGGCGAACTGGCGGATGTTAGCGCCAACTGGAGCGCCAGACCATAGTATTTTCATTTTTCCTGCCTTTTCCTCTTTGCCTGGGCGCGTGGCCTTGGCGTGCGCCAGCCGTTGCTCAAGAAGGACGCCTCAGCATTGCCAAAGCGCCAGAGGACTGGCGCACTCCAAGACGCTGGCGAAAGTCCAGGCGGGCGCAGGGAATTTTAACGCCAAGCCGCAGAGCCGCAGAGCCGCAAAGATGAAGCTTGCGGCTGGGAGAAGGAAATTTTGGTTCCTCGACGTTTCCAGTGCGTAAAGGCGGGGCAAGGAGCATCGGTCAGCCCGCTGTTTGACAACGGAAACCCTTCGTATTCGTTGGCACCTTTTCCCCTCACCCTTGATCCCTCTCCCCCAGGGAGAGGGAAACATCGCTGGCGGCGCATGGTGAAACCGCAGCTCTTGACCACTTGGAGCACTGGCGAACGGGTCTCCCTCTCCCCCAGGGAGAGGGACGCCTGCCTGCCGCGCCCGCGGCCTGCCCACCGCTCGGCAGGCGGGCGCAGGCAGGGGGTGAGGGGAAACCGCGCTATCGAAAACCCCAGGCCTGACGTTATACACCGTAATTCGCTTCCGGCAATTCCACCGAAAACATCGAAGAACCTTCGTTTCCTTGGCGGCCTTCGGCTCAATTTCTCGAGATGTTCGCCTTCCCGCGCCAGCAGACCGGCTCACTTGTTGAACCGAAAATTCGTCAGGTCGTAGTCCTGCATGACGTAGGTCTTGGTTTCCAGCCGCTGTTTGCCGGCCCGCTTGGCCTCCGTCTCGCCGCCGGCGGCGATGAAATCGTCGTAGCTGATAATTTCGGCGCGGATGAATCCTTTTTGCATGTCGGTATGAATCGAGCCGGCGGCTTCCCAAGCGGTCGTGCCCCGCCGGATCAGCCACGCCCGGTTCTCCTTGCCGCCCACGGTCAGGAAAGAGATGTAGCCGCCCTCGCGCGCGGCGCGCACCATCAGGGCCTCCGGCTCGAGGGCCTCCTCCGGCTTGGCCACGACCACCGGCTTGTTGGTGTAAAAGTTGTGCGCCGTCACCGCCTGCCAGTCCTCAGCCGTTAAACCGGCGTTAAACAGGAGCTTCTCGCTTTCGAGCAGGGCCAGGATTTTTTCCAGGACCGCCTTCTCCGCCTCCGGCGGGGTGCGGCCCAGGCGGGTTTCCACAAACTCCAGGTCCTTCAGGATCAGATCGGCGCGCCCTTCCTCGGAGACCAGGACGGCGTCGGCAGTCTGCAACTCATCCTCGCCAACCACGTCCACCTGGGCGTAGGTCTTCTTTTTCGCCTCGACAAGGCGGTCGGCCTCGTCCAGGCGCGGATCCTTCAAATTAACCTTGCCGGTCTTAATTCCCGGCAAGCCAAGCAAACAAATTTTCATGCGTTATGCGCGGCTTCGGCAAGCCGCGCTGATTTGACCTTTTTACCGTCCGGTCTTCAACTGAAATCCCCGCGCCGGGGCGCGTCCGGCAAAAGCGGTGTTGCATCCCGGCCGCAACCGGCCAAAATTCGCGCGCATGGAATACGAAGCGGTCATCGGTCTGGAAACGCATGTCCAGTTGAAAACCAAGTCGAAGATGTGGTGCGGCTGCGCCAATGAATTTGGCTCGCCGCCGAACACGCGGGTCTGCCCGGTGTGCCTGGGCCTGCCCGGGGTGCTGCCGGTCGCCAACGAGGAGGCGCTGCGCCTGACGGCGCTCACCGGTCTGCTGCTCCATTGCGAAATCCCGCGCTACGCCAAGTTTGACCGGAAGAATTACTTTTATCCGGACATGCCCAAGAACTACCAGGTGACCCAATACGACCGCCCCTCCGCGATCAACGGCTATCTGGATTTTGAGTTTCAAGGGCGCATTGTCCGCGTGCGCATCACCCGCGCGCATCTCGAGGAGGATGTCGGCAAGAGTTTTCATTTCGACCGCCACAGCGGGGTGGACTTCAACCGGGCGGGCGTGCCGCTGCTCGAAATCGTGTCGGAGCCGGACCTCACCAGCGCGGACATGGCCTACGAATACCTCAACGCCCTCAAAGCAACCCTGGTGCAGGGCGGCGTCAGCGATTGCGACATGGAAAAAGGCATGGTGCGATGCGACGTCAACGTCAGTGTCCGGCCCCGGGGCGCGACCGCCCTGGGCGCCAAGATTGAAATCAAAAACATGAATTCCTTCAGCGGGGTGCGCCGCGCCCTCGATTACGAAATCCCGCGCCAGATCGAGGTGTTGCAAAACGGCGGCGCGCTCCGCCAGGAGACGCGCCGCTGGGACGACGCGGCGGGCGTCACGGAAACCATGCGCACCAAGGAGGACGCGCATGATTACCGCTATTTCCCGGAGCCGGACCTGATGCCTTTTGAGCCGACGGACGAGTGGCTGGCGGCGGTGCGCGCCCGCCTGGTCGAGCTGCCGCTGGCGCGCAAACAGCGGTTTATGCGCGACTACCAGTTGCCCGCGTCCGACGCGGAAACGTTCAAGAGCGACGTGGCGCTGGGCGATTATTTCGAAACCGCGGCGCGGGGAGCGAAGAACCCGAAGGCGGTGGCCAACTGGATCATTAACAACCTCCGCGCCCTGCTGAGCGAAAAGGGCGCCGCCCTGGATGCCCTGAAATTCCCGCCGGCGGCCATTGTGGAGCTAACCGAACTGGTGGACAGCGGGAAGATCAGCAGCCGCATCGCGCAGGAGGTTTTTGCCGAAATGTTCGCCACCGGCGAAGCGCCCTCCGCCTTGGTCGAAAAAAAGGGCCTGGCCCAGGTCAGCGACGTCGCGGCCCTCGAGCAAATGTGCGACGCGGCCATCGCCGCCAATCCCCGCAGCGTTGCCGATTTCCAGGCCGGCAAAGCCGCCGCGTTGAATTTCCTCAAAGGCCAGGTGATGAAGCTCAGCAAAGGCAAGGCCAATCCCGCGCTCGCGGGCGAAATCCTGGAACGCAAGCTGAAAACCAGCTAAGCGGCGGCCCCGGCGGTTTCTCCCATTTCCGGGCTGGCGGAACCACCGGCGCAGGTTATATTGCCGCCCGGAATTGAACGGAGAGCAAGCCATGAGCAGCGAAACCGCAAAATACAATGCGACGGTGGTCGGTCGGGAAGGGATCAACCCGCAACTGCTGATCCTGCGGGTCAGGCCCGACAACCTGGCCTATGAGTTCAAGCCGGGCCAGTTTGCCGTGCTGGGGCTTTCCTCGAAGGCGCCGCGCGTGGCTGAGGCCGCCCCGGAGGAAAAACCGGTCGAGCCGGAACGGCTGATCCGGCGGGCCTACAGCATCTCCTCGGCGAGCGTGGAGAAAAATTATCTGGAATTCTACCTGACCCTGGTGACCAGCGGCGAGCTCAGCCCGCGGCTGTTTGCCTTGCAGCCGGGCAGCCGCATCCACCTGGCGCCGAAGGCGAGCGGTTTTTTCACGCTGGACCGGGTGCCGCCCGGCAAATCGGCGGTGCTCATCGCCACCGGCACCGGCCTGGCCCCCTACGTCTCCATGTTGCGCACCATGCTGATCACCGAGACGCAGCGCAAATTCGTGGTGTTGCACGGCGCGCGCTATAGCTGGGACCTCGGCTATCGCGCGGAATTGGAGAGCCTCGCCCGGCTGCGCCCAAACTTCACTTACATCCCCTCCATCACCCGGGGGCAGGAAGACCCTCACTTTCATGGGGCCGTCGGCCGGGTGCAAAACCTGGTGGCGGACGGCGTGATCGAGAAAGCCTCCGGCGTCAAACTCGATCCCGCCGAAGCCGACGTGTTCCTGTGCGGGCACCCGGACATGATCACCCAGGTTAAGGCCCTGCTCGCCGAACGCGGATTCACGCCCGACCACGGAAAACAAATTGGCACCATCCACGTGGAAGAATACTGGTAGAACATGAAAAAATTATTGATGCTGGCCGGCTTCCTGCTGGCGTCCCTGGCGGCCTTGCCGGCCGCGGACCTTAAACTGGCGGCGGTTTTTGGCGATCACCTGGTCTTGCAGCGGGACAAGCCGGTCCCCGTCTGGGGCTGGGCCGATCCGGGTGAAAAGATCACCGTCGAATTTGCCGGCCAGGCCAAAACCGCGACCGCCGACGCCGCCGGCAAATGGATGGTCAAGCTCGGTCCCCTGGCCGCCAGCGCCGAGCCGCGCCCCTTGACCGTGCAATCGGAAAAGCCCGGCCGAAAAATCGAGTTATCCGATGTGCTGGTGGGCGAGGTCTGGCTCGGCTCCGGTCAGTCCAACATGGCCATGGGCGTCAGCCGCGCCAAGGATTTCGAGGCCGAAAAAGCCGCCGCCAACCTGCCGCTGCTTCGCATGTTCCGGGAGGAATCCGCCAGCTCCCCCGCCCCGCAGCCGGAGGCCAAGGGGAAATGGGCGGTATGCTCGCCCGAGACCGTTGGCGCTTTTTCCGCGACGCTCTATTTTTTCGGCCGCGAATTGCACCGCGAATTAAAAGTGCCGGTTGGGCTGATCAACTCCTCGGTCGGCGGCACGCCCATTGAATCCTGGATCGCCGCCGAAGCCCAGGCCAGCTCCCCGGAACTCAAGGCGGCCACGGAAGCCGCAGCCAAGGCGGAAGCGGCCTTCGATGAAGCGGCGGCCAAAGCCAATTACGAAAAAGCCCTCGCCCGCTGGAAAGAACAGGCTGCCAAGGCCAAAGCGGCGGGCCAGCCGGCGCCCCGAAAACCGCTCGATCCTCTGGCCACCCGCGCCCGCAAAGGCGGGGGCGGCGGCCTGTTCAACGGCAAGATCGCGCCCCTCATCCCCTATGCGATTCGGGGTGTGGTCTGGTATCAAGGCGAGGCCAACTCGCAGCCTGGCAAAGGGCCGTTCTATCAATACCAGTTGCCGCTGCTGGTCAACGATTGGCGCGCGCGCTGGGGCGAGGAGCTGCCTTTTGCCTGGGTGCAATTGCCCAACTTCGCGCGCCCCGGCGAAGGCTGGATGCTCGTTCGCGAAGCGATGCTCAAAACCCTGCGCCTGCCCCGCACCGGCATGGCCATCACCGTGGACATCGGAGACGCCAAAGACATTCATCCCAAGAACAAACAGGACGTGGGCAAGCGCCTGGCCCTATGGGCGCTGGGCGAGGTGTATGGCCAAAAAGTGGCGTCCACCAGCGGCCCGCTGCCGGCGGGGCATGAAGCGCGTGGCAGCGAAATGGTGGTTTCCTTCAAACACGCCGACGGCGGTTTGCAGGCCAAGGGCGGCGAACTCAAAGGCTTTGCCGTGGCCGGGGAAGACCGGCAATGGAAACCGGCCACCGCCCGCATCGAAGGCAATCAAGTGATCGTTGCCAGCCCGGACGTGAAAAAACCAATCGCCCTCCGCTATGCCTGGGAACCGGACCCCCAATGCAACCTTTTCAACGGCGCCGGCCTGCCCGCCTCCCCCTTCCGCACCGACGATTGGCCGGAAACGCCCGCAGCCACAGGGAAATAATCGCCGCTTGATACCGGCGCGGGATTTGGCCGGCAAATCCGCAAGGATGCCGCCCTGGATCAGGGTTTCTTGATGCCGATGAGTTGGAGCAATTGCGCCACCACTTCGCTGGCGGGTTTGCCCGATTTGTCCGCGAGCGCCGCGGCGTACCCCGAGACATAAGCAGCCGCGGCCGACGTGCCCGTTATCAGGTAAGAGCGGTTTTGATAGGACACCAGCGAATTGCCCGACGCCATGCCATCCACAAAGCTGCCGCTGTTGGCGTAGCTGGCAACATTGCCCTGCCTGTCTCCGGCGGTGACGGCGATGACTTCCGGGTAATAAGCCGGCACGGTGTTGGCCGTTCCCGGCGTATTGCCCGCCGCCCCCACAAAAATCACTCCCTGCTCTTTGGCCTTCTTGATGACCTCGTGGAGAAACGCGCTGTCGCCTTCCCCGCCCAGACTGTAGTTAATGATGCCCGCGCCGGCGTTGACGGCCCGGTAGGTGCCGACCGCCACGTCGAAAGTGGTCGTCTGCGCGTTGTTTCCATAAACATCCACCGGCAGGATGCGGATGGCCGTCGCCTGGCCATTGGGCAAAATCTGGGCGCTGCCTTTCAAGATGGTTTCGGCCATGGCGGTGCCGTGGGTCGGGTCGCCATCGGGAACCTGGGCTTCACCCGCCACGGAAATGCTTTTCAGCACCAAAGCGTCGAATTCCTTGCCCAACGATTGCACCGCGGTGTCAATCAGTCCCACGACAATCTGGCCGCCTTCGCCAACCGGTTTGGCCTGGAGGTTAAACGAGGGCAAGGACCCCAGCGCCAAACCATTGACCTCCCCCGGTCGCGACACCCAATAATTGTAATCCACGCTGGAAACCGTCGAGTTATTCTTCAGCGTGTCGTGGGCGTTTCGGGCCGCGGCTTCATCGGCAAATTTCAGCCGGTAGGTATTCAATTCCTTGGCCGAGCCGGTCACTTTGGCGCCGAGCGCACGCGCCAAGTCGTCAATGTTTTGCCCCGGCTTGAGGGTCACGACCAGCTCGTCCATGATCCGCCCCGAGCGCCCGCCCGCCGCTTCGTGGCGGGCCCGAATCAACTGGGTGGCCTCCTCCATCGCGGTGCGAAAGACAAACAGCTTGGGCGGCGCGTTGGCCTGCGGCACCAGCGCGAAACTCAGGTTGCCCAGCAGCAAACGCAGCGCCTCGCCCACCGGTTGCTCCCTGAACTTGGCGGAAACCAAATGGGTGGTTTCCGGCTCGACGTAAATCTGCCAATCGGTGGCCGAGGCCAGCCTTTCCAGAAAATTGGTCAGGGGCAGGGATCGCAACTCGGCGCTGACCAATCCGTTCTTTTGGTTCCAATCCAGCCGCTCCACCGTGGCCGCCGGCGACCATGGGATAAACGCCCCAAAAAACAGCCACGCCGCCAACAGCCGGCAGCTACCCGAGCCCCGGCCGGGACCCGCCCCCCATTTATGCGCTAGGCTTTTCATCTTTACGCCACCTGCCGCCCAATAAACCCTAACATTACTGCACAGTCTCTGGGATGCAATACACAATTGGTCACCGTACGCGAGGTTTCCCTCTCCCCCTTTGGGGGGAGAGGGAAGAGTGAGGGCGCGCGTCGTTTATCCCAAGCACTCATCAGCAAGCACTCCAACATGCCATTCAATAAACAATTCCGCCGGCGAAAAGTTGTCAGGACAGCGATTCCATAACCGCCTTGAGCACTTCGGAGGCCGGCACCGATGCCATTACTTCGAGCAGATGCTTTTTGCCGCCGCGGATCGGACCGCCATCATAGCGGTAATAATCCAAGTTTCGGCCATTCACCATCGGGTTTCCAACCACCCGATGGTGGTTGTGCCAGGGCCGGTTGGTCGGGTTCAACGTCGGGGCTTCGATCACCACCTGATTGGGAACTTTCATCGCCGCCGCCAGATGCATCAGCGCGGTATCCACGCTTAGAAAAGCGTGGCACCGCCGCAACAGCGCCGCCGCCTGCCGCAGGTTTTGGCTGCGCACCGCCCGGAGGCGGGGCGATTTGACCGCCGCCTGGATTTCCTGGTGCGCCTTTTCCTCCTCCGGCCCGCCGAACAGCAGCACGTCCACGTCGGGGCGGCGGATGACCAGTTCGCGAAAAAATTCAATGTAATGCCCCAGCGGCCAGCGTTTCAAAGTCAAGTTCTTGGTGCCGCCGGAGCCGACATGGACCCCCAACCGCCGGCGGCTGGGATTTCCGTTCTGCGCCAGCCATTCCTCCGCCCATTCCTCCTCACCGGCGGTCAGATAGACCTCCATCTCGGGATTCGCCAGACGTGCGTCCCCCGGCAACAGGGCGGCCAGCCGTTGGTTATTCTCGATGCTGTGCGCCTGATAATCCTGCGGAATAGTCCGGTTGACCAGCAGGTGATCCAGCGGGCTGTGATTGTCATAACGATGGCTGAGCCGCAGCGGCGCGCCGATCAGCCAGGCAGCCACCCGGTAGTGAATCCGTCCCTGCGGATGGGCGTTTAGCGAACAGTCATAGCCCCGCCGCCGCAGCGATAGCAGGTAACTGATGGACCGCGCGTATCCCTCCTTCATCAAGTTCTTCTGGTGAATGGCGTTCAAATGCGGGTTGCCTTCGAGCAAATCCCGCGACCCCGGCCAAAAAACCAAGGCCTCGATGGTTGCCTCCGGGTAACGGAGACGCAGCTCGCGAATGAGCGGCGTGGCAATCAGGCAGTCGCCGATGCCCGCCAGCGCGATGACAAGTATTTTCACAAATGCAGGTCAGCCCTTCCGCCACCGACCGGCGCGGACGCCGGCCATTGATACCCCCCCTGCCCTGCCAAAGCAATCCCGCATCCGGGAGGCGAAGGTTTCATTGGAGCTGTTCGATGGCCCGCGCCAATTTCTCCCGGTGGCTTAAGATCAGGCGCGGATCAGTGGTAAACCGGGTTAAATTGCTGGAAATCGTCGGCGGCACTGTCAGTAACCCTCGCATCGCCAGCAAACGATCCCGCTGACTGGGGCTTTTTGCCGGCCGATCCAGCGCCTTCCGCAAGAGCCAAAAGTATTCATAATCCTCAAGGCCATCCCGCAGGTTCTCCCAGCGGATCGAGTTCACCGGGCCTTCCAAGCAGGGGGTCGAATTGGTGTGAGCCCCGCGCGGCGGGTAAAGAAAACGCCCGTCGCCGTTGCCCCAATAGCCAATCTGGCCCGCTTGAAAATCATAGCCGGAAACATAACTCATGGGGTCCTGCCACGGGTCTTGCAAGGCCGGCCCGGGAAAAGCGCTGGAACTGGTCCAATAGGTCGTTTCCCAAATCAAGATTCCCTGAACCCCGTATTGCCACGATTGCCAGGGCCACAAGCGCATTTCTGTCCCGGGATGATCAATGAATTCCGTGATGTAGGGCGCCTTGGGGGCGCAACAGATATACCACCAGACTTCCTCGCCAGCCGCGCGGCGGGCGGCCACCTTTTCCGGGGTCCATTCGGGAGTCAGCGCGCACCAGATGTCCACCTGTCCCATCAGGGCCGGCTCCGGCTGTTCGGTCAGCATCCGGCGCAAGCCCGGCGCCGCCGCTTTAATGCGTTTCATGCCCTCGGCCACAAACTCATAATCTTTGGGATCAGGCTCGTCGAACCAATAGACATAGGCCTTATCCAGCCATCCCTTTTGGCGCAAGTGCGCTTCGACCTGGCTCAGGTAATCCTTGAACAAGCGCGCAAATTCCGGCGTTCCTTCCTTGTGCCCCCCCAAAGACCCGAGATGCCGGCTGTGAAAAGTGCCGCCGCCCATCCCCTTGAGCGGCAGCCGGAAGGAATTGAAACGCGCCTCGTCAAGCCAGCGGGCCGCCGCCTGGTCGAACCGGGTAAAATCAACCCGCGCCCGCTGGTTGGGTGTCTCACCCGTAAAACGGACCTCGATGGGCGCGTAGGGGAAGAAGGAATAAGGCGAAATTCGGTGCTCCGCAAAATTCTTCAGATAGAGATCGTAAACCGCCTGGCGATGCGCCGGTTCCTTGAGTTGGTGGTAGCGGTTTATACTCGAGGAGCTTAATCCGAGCGCGCTCCGCAAATGAGTTTCCTGCGGCAAGGTGAAGTTGAAAACATCCACCACCACCGGAATCTCGCAAGTGTCGTGGTCGGTCTCGACTCGCAAACGCGCCTCATGGCGGCCGGCGGCGGCATTGGTTGGCACGTAAACCGTCAGCCACAGGGGCTGGTTCTGGCCTTGCCTAAGTTCCAACGGCAGCCGAAGGGGTGGCAGCGGGTCGGGATACCAACCCGGCTCGCAGGTGCTGTCCGTAGGCACCGTCACTTGAACATAAGCCACCTCATGCAAGGAAAACGCCGGGGCGCGTCTCGAATTCGCTTTTTCCTTTGGCGACGCAAGCATTGCGACGTTGACGAGCCGCCCATCCCTCTTTGGCGAGATAACTACTTGGACGGCTTCATGCTCCCCGCGCGCCGCCGAAATGAAAACGGGCCGCGCTTTTCCCGGCGTGGCGGCGGGCGGACGCCGATCCCGGCCCACTTTTGCGCCGCTTTCACACCACCACAACACCGTGTCCTCCCGGTCATTTAACCAATAACCAAAGCGGGGATCTTGAAGGATACCCAAGGCCAGGGAGGCGACGCCTTCAAGCATAATCCGGCCGGCAGCGTCGCGAAGGATTAAAACGACCTCCTGCCGCCCCGGCTGTTCGGCTTGCACGAGGAAATTGGTTGTCCATCGGGCGCCAGCATCAAGGGGGGGCAAAGTGATGTCGGCGGCGACCTTGTCTTCCACCGCCAGTTCCGCCCGGAGCCGCAAGGGTTGAACGCCCCGGTTGGTAATGGTGGCCGCAATGACAAAGCCACCTTGGGCGGGATCAAACTTGATTTCGTGGAGGTAAAAGCCCAGCAACTCTTGTTTTCGGCGCAAGGCCAGGAGCGTGGTGGCGCCCCTGGCTTCCATTGGCGGACCGGTGAGCCGGGCCTCAAATTCGTAGCGGTTGACTTGCAGGTTGCAGTCTTTTCCAATCCCACGCAGGCGCACCAGGAGCCGGTCGGCGGGAAACCAAGCGGCGGGCAATTCCACAGCGCCGCTTTTGTTTTGGCCGTCGTAAAGCGCGGCCTCCCGCCAGGTGGCGCCATCGCGACTGGCCTCGACGCGCAGCGAACCGGCGACGTAATAATTGAGATTCAATTGAAGCCTGGCTCCCGATAAACGTGATCCCTCGAGGTGATGTTCATAAATCACTTCCGAGCCCGCGGCGAATGTCCAGCGATCGGAATTGAACCCGCAACGGTTCACCCGCAAGGGGCGGTGGTGATTGGAGAAAAAATCTCCGAAGGTGAACAGGGCCCGATATTTCCCCTGCCCGACCGATTCGCCCGCGCCGAGTTCGACGCCTGGCGGCAACTGGCGGTGAGCGGTCAGGACCGGCAGCAATTCGACGTCGTCAAAATAAACCGGCCCCTTGACCTCCCATTGGCCCAGCCGGAGGTAATCGTTGGTGGCTCCATCGGGCGCTTGAAAGGCAAAGCTGTAGGGTTGCCATTCGGTGGTCAGGTGAAAATCACGGTTGACCTGGCGTGTGCCCGCCACAACGCAACCACCGGTGGTCTGGGGATCACGACGCGCCCAAAAGCGCAGCCGATAATGCGCGCCGGGTTGGAGGGGAATGCCTTCCGCGCGCCACGCGAAAGAATCCTTGCCGCTGCCGAACACCGAAAGGCAACGCTGACCGGTCCGTCCGAAGGTTGCCCAGTGCCCATTGGTTCCCCCTCGTAAAATCCAGCCTGCCGGGCTTGCCGCTCCCTCCTCAAAGCTGGGATTGGGCAGCAGGTTTTGACCGCTGGCGGTCGTCAAAACGAACAGCCAGATCGAGGCGGTCAAGCAAAGGCATCCCTGGCCTAGCGCTGTTTTCATGGGGTTGTTTCAATACTATACAGTCTCTGGGATGCAATACGCAATTTGTCACGTGCGCGACGTTCTCCCTCTCCCCCCTTGGGGGGAGAGGGCAGGGTGAGGAGGCTCGTGTCGTTTATCCCAAGCACTCATCACTAATCCTGATTTTCCCCGCCCGCGGATTTTGTCGCCATTTTTTCAGTCCTGCCCGGAACATGCGCAAAAACAAGGTTCGGCAGACCGCCAGCGCCTTAATTGCCGGCGCCTTTCACAAAGGCGCTGAAATTGGTCATGTTCGCCTCGCGGGCGGCATCCATGACCTTGATAATTTGCTCGAAGGGGGCTTGGGCATCGGCGCGGATGGCAACGCCGGGAACGGGCTGGCTTTGCGAGCGCAAGGCGAGTTCCTCTTTCAATTGCGCCAAGGTCACCGGTCGGCCGTTGAAGCGCAGATAAGGGGGCTGGCGGTCAATTTCCACCATCACAACCACCGCCTTGTCGGTGGTGCCGGGTCGGGCCTGCTTCGATTCCGGCAGGGCCAGCTTGAGAGTGGGCTGTTGGTGCTTAAAAGTGGTGGTTACGATCAGAAAGATCACCAGGACGATCAGAATATCAATCAGCGCCACGATGATAATGGTGGGCGGCTGACGGCGGCGATGGGTGATGAATTGCATGGTTTACCGCTCGGAACGATTCAAATACTGGCGGCGCAGGAATTCGGTGCAGAGGCTCTCCATTTCGACGGTCATGGATATGATCTTGGAATTATAGTAGTTCCAGGCAATCAAACAGGGGATGGCGATCAGCAGCCCCAGCAGCGTGGCGGTCAGAATGATGGAAATGCCCTTGGCCAGATCGGAACTATTGATGACCTCGGCTTGGCCAAGGCTGCCAAAAAGGGTCATCATGCCAAAAACGGTTCCCACCAGGCCCAGCAGGGGGGCAATGCCCACCACGATCTCGAGGACGACCAGTCCCCGCTCCAGCCCCACGACTTCCTGCCGAGCGCGGGCCTGGACCGCTTCAGCGGTTTCCGATTTCGGCCAGCCAAGATGCTCCGCGGCCGTCTGAATCAAACGACTAAGGCTTGAGGACTTCTGTTCGCAAACCCGCAACAAGGTGGGCAAACCATCCGGCCCGTGACAGGCCTGCAAGGCCGAGACCACCTCCGCGGGCACTACCCGGCAGCGGCGCAGCGCGAATCCGCGTTCGATAATAAAGGCCACCCCGATGATCGAAGTCAGCAACAACAGTCCCAAAAAGAAAATTTCCATGCTTGTAATTCCCCAATCGTTTGCCCGGCTTGCCGCCAAGCTCTTGGTTTGTTAAGCGGAAAAGGATGTTTCGGCAAGAAAAATGCCCAAGTCGCTCCCGAGCGCGGGCGGGGTCGCCGTCGCCAGGGAGAAGGATTTGCCAAGGGCGCGAACATCAAGGGTTCCCCGGTTATTTCTCCGCCGCCTGGTGGCGATTGGCGGGGCGCGTGGCCAAAACATTCCAACCCTGGGTGTTGCCCTCATGCGGGATCAGGCGATCAAGCCCGATCGCGAGCCCTTTGAACAGGAACCCAAAAAGGAGCCGCCACACAAAAACCACCGGCCACACCAGCCAGCGCGCCACGCGCCGGCCTTGAAAATGGTTGTGGAGGACGCGCGCGGTGTAATGCAAATGCAGCGCCAGGATGATAAAGTGGCCGCCTTGCGGCTCGATTTTTTCCACCTTGAAACCGCTCCGTTCCAGCATTTGCGCCAGGCCAATCCGGGTGAAATGAAAGTAGTGATACGGCAGGTTGTGCAACCAGGCCGATTGGGGCGCCGTCACCACCGCCACTCCGCCCGGTTTTAAGACGCGATAAAGCTCCCGGCAAACCGCCTGCGGGTCCTGGACGTGTTCGAGCACCTGGGTGCATAAAACCGCCTCAAAAGACTCCGCGGGAAAGGGCAGGTCGGCCACATCCCCGGCTACATCCACCCCTTCCCCCGCAAACAGGTCCAAGGTTGTCAGCTGCGCGCCAGTCGCCATGATTTCCGCCCGCAGATACTGCTCCGGCAACCGACCCGAGCCGGCATCGAGTATCTTTCGTCCGTCGCCCAAGCACGGCAATAATTCCCGGCGGACAAAGTCGCAAATGGGGAAGCGGTCCACTTGCAGGCGCTCGTGCCACCGGCGAGGCACGAAGCGGGCACCAAGAGAGGCGGGAGACTTGGACATCGTTAGGGCTGGGCTTGAGGTGTTTTCCACGATTTGGCGGTCAGCCAGAACCATTCCATGATTTCGAGGCGTTCCTCGCCGACCATGGCGTATATCTCGGCGAAGGTCAGTTGGCGCAAAATCGGGTAATGGCTGTAAACCAGCCCTTCATTTTGAATTACCGCCAAATCATGGGTGGCGGCAAATCGCTGGCGCAGGACGGGACTGATGGACCGGTTTTTGAAATCGTGCAATTCCACCAATATATCCGCGTTTTTTAGCCGGGGAGCGGCCGCCGGGTTCAGCAAATCCAATTCATAACCCTCACAATCGCACACGATCAAGGTGCGGCCCCGCAGCGGCAGGTTATTGAGGGTGTCAATGTCGCAAAACCCGCCCAACTCGATCCGCGCCGCCACTTCGTTTAATCGCGCCAATTTCCGGCATTGTTCCAGCGCCCTCGGGTTCGAGTCGTAAGCCCAAACCCGCGCGTCCGGGATGCGCCGGGCCAGGCCAATCGCGTAAAACCCCTCGGCGCAACCCACATTGATGATGTCGGTGTAGGGCCTGGCACAAAGACCTTCAACAACCGCATGCAACTCCGCCTCATAAGCGCCGATGGTTTTTTCAAAACGGCTGCCCACCCACTGCTCATCAAACCGCAAGCCGCGGAAAGGGCCAAAAACGACTTCATCCCCGTAAAGCCCGCGTTCGCGCAAACGCTTCTCCACCTGCCGCCGCAGAACGCGCCGCCGTTGAGCCGCCAGCCAATCGAAGCCCCGGCAAATGACGCGGGATTGAAAACCGGCAACGGCCAATCGGGCCGCCCATTGTTGTAACTTGCCCATAAGGTGCGGGACTATTGTGACGAAAGAGGGCGAAACAGGGTAGTTATTTTATTGCTTTCAAGAATCGCTCCCGGACGCCTCCGCATTTGGCGTTGGCCGCTTTCCCTTGGCTTTCCATATCGCCCCGCCGTTCAGTTGTAAAAGAAAGTGAAACGCACGTCCCGGAAATCACCGTCGAACAACCGCTGCATTTCGGGGGGCCATTTGGGATAAGGGGCGGGCTTGCTGATGGCCGTCTGGCAAATCATTCCCAGGAACTCCTTGACCGTGCATTCGGATATTTTGAGCCCGCTAACCTGTCCATTGGAATGCAGGCGGAATTCCACCACCACGCGGCCGCGGTCATCGCCGGCAAACTTGCTCTGCTCCAGCAAGTCGTACCAGCACTGCTGAATGGCGGCCACCAAGGCGTTATCATAAGCCCCGAAGGGCGTCGCTCGCGCGTCCAGGGCGGAAAATTCCAAACGCCGGGGCACCCCGCCTTCCTGCTCCATTTTTCGGCCCGCAATCGGGTTGTCCTGCATTCGGGAGCGCGCCTCGATCAAAGTGCGGGGCCGGCTGGGTTGCAAAGGCTGGGCGCCGCGAACTTCCGGGCCGTCACCTTGGCCATCGTCCCTCCCCTCCTCGCGAGGGTTGATCCGCTCGGACGGCTTGGCCAAAGCCAAGTCCCCCGGATGTTGCGCGCGCAACGGTGGCGGGCGTTTTTCCGGCACAAGGGGTTGTTCATTCGGACTTTGTTCGGGGTTTTTGTCGGGCGGTTTTTCCACCGCCGCTTTTTTGTCGGGCGGACTGGGTTTGGGATTCTGCTCCAAGTCCGGCTTGATGACCGGCTTGGGATTTTCCATGGTGAACGGGATGTCTTTTTGTTTGCCGTCCACATTGGGGATTTCGGACGGCTTTTTTATCACCGGATTGGCCGCTATCGAGTTTTTATCGGAATAATAGCGGGCTTTTTCCGGCGGGTTTTCGGTGGCCACCATGGGGTCCACCGCCACAAACATGAGCGGAGGCTCCTTTGGGGGGCGCTGGACCGAAGGATTGGCCGCCAAGAGCGAATCCGGCTTGGGCGGTTTTTTGAAGAGTTCCAGTAAAACCGGGGGCAGACGGCTGGGTTTGGGCGTCAGCAAGGCCATCACCTGATCATAACCCGCCCAATGCCACCCGCGGACAGCTTGGTAAGCTACGTAAAAGCACGCATGCAGAGCCAACGACACCGCCAGCGCCATCCCTAAAGGTTTCCCCAGCGGATGCGGTTCGACCGTCCATTTGTTGGCTGCGCCCATTTCCAAGCCTTTCCAACCATGACTCAAATTGCCCCTCGAAGCAATCCGAAAGCCTTATTTTTCAGACGCGGCCATTTGCCGTTGAATTCACCCCGCGCCTGTGCCAATTTATCCCGGTATTAATTGAAATGTATGAGGATTTGCCTGGGTGTCGTTTGCCTTTGCCTGACCAACATGGCGTTCGGGGCGCGCCCGCCTGCCAACGACCTTTTTGCCAACCGGCAGGTTTTGCCCTCCACCAATTTCCTGGAAGTGGCAGGTTTCAACGGTGGCGCCAGCAAGGAAACCGGCGAGCCCAACCATAATACGGGTGACACCAATTCGCCCGGCACCAATCCCGGCGGACGGTCTGTCTGGTGGCAATGGACCGCGCCTGCCAATGGCGCCTACGTGGTCACCACCCTGGGAAGCAAGTTCGATACCATGCTGGGTGTGTATCAAGGCAATTCCGTGACGGGTTTGGTCAAGGTGGCCGCCAACGACAACATGGTGGCGCCTTTCTCGACGCCGCTGCCCGGCCAGGAAAATGATTTCGTCGTGCTTTCCAATGTTCTCGCCGGCGAGACCTATCAAATTGCGGTGGATGGCAGGAAGGTCAACGGCATCATTCGTTCGGGTGTCATCAAACTGACGATTTCACAAATAACCGATAATGACCTCTTTGCCAATCGAGCTGTATTGACCAACAGCAACATAAACATCCTGGCCTTCAACGGCTTGGCAACCAAGGAGACAGGAGAGCGCAGCCATACAAATGGCCTTTCGACCGCCAATCCTTTGGGCAAATCCCTCTGGTGGGAATGGCGAGCTCCCGCTCCCGGCACCTACCTTATCAGCACCTATCCGGCGACTTTTGACTCCTGGCTGGCGGTTTATCGTCCCACGACCGGCGGCACGGTGGCCAATATGACCCGGATTTCCGCCCCCGACCAAGCCAACTACTCCAATGAAGGATCACTGAAAGCGAATTTATTCCCGTTGGTTGCCGACACCAACACGGTTTACCTGATTGCGGTGGATGGCCAGCAAACCGTTGCCGGAGGGGTAACGAATGTTGCCAGTGGACTGTTCACCCTTTCTATTCGCCCCGATAACGATAACGTTGCCAACGCAACGCCGCTCACCGGCGCGCCGACAGCCGTCATGGGTTTTAATGGCAAAGCCACCGTCGAGGAGGACGTAGGTTTGGAATCCACTTTGCTCAAAGTGAACACGCAAATTCCAGGCAAAAGCCTATGGTGGCGGTGGCAACCGCCGGCCAATGGTGACTATATAATTACCACGGCGGGAAGCACCTTTGACACCTTCCTGGCGGTTTTTACCAACAAGGTTTACCAACCCACCGCCACCATCACCAACCTTAAAGGCGCCGGCAATAACTGGCCCAATTACTCCGATACCGACTCCGCGGAAAAAGGCGATGTGACCAGCGCGCTGGTTATGACCAATATGCTGACCAATATTGCCTACTATATCATGGTGGACAGCCAGTATAATTTGGATTACGAAGACCATGAACTCCCGGGGGTGGTGCAATTGCGGATCATTCCTGACAATGACCGGTTGGCCAACCGCACATTCCTTTCCGGCGCCAAAGCCAGTTCCGCCAGCCTCAACAGCCAGTCCGGCAGCGAAAATCCGACCGGCTGGAACGAGAAAGAAGTTCTTTATGATCTCGCCGACTTCTACGCCTTCAGCCGCGACAGAAAATCGGTATGGTGGTCATGGACGGCGCCAACCAATGGCCGGTTGACGGTGGACACGGTGGGCAGTTCTTTTTCCACTTTCCTGGTCGTTTATGAAAAATCCGGCCCTTATCCCCAGAAAACCAATCTTGTGGCGCATAACGTCAACACCCCCGAAACCGATTTCCAGAGCTTGGTCGAACTGGCGGTTGTTCCCGGCAGGGAATACCTTATCCAAGTCAGCGGCACCGAACTGGACGAGTCTGGCGGCATTTCGCTCAATGTGGATTTCACCGCCTTCGCCCCCCCTCAGAACGACGCCTTTCAGCAGGCTGAAGTCCTGACCGGAACCAGCGTTCAGCTCACGGCCACCAATGAATTCGCCACCAAGGAGCCAGGCGAAGCCAACCACGGCGGCGTACGGGGAGGCCGGTCTCTCTGGTGGCAATGGACTCCGCTCAGCGATGGTTTGACCACCGTTTCCACCATGGACAGCGAATCGTGGCTGCTGGACGGGGAAAGCTTGGACACCGTGATTGCGGTTTACACCAATGACCACACCTCAACCCCGCGCCTGATCGCCAGCAACCGCAACGACACCGCCAATAACCTGGTCACCAGCTTTCTAACCTTCCAGGCCAAAGCCGGCCTGACTTATTTCATTGCTGTGGATGGCGAGCAACACACCATTACCTACCCGGCTAACATCCTGCTAAGTTACCCTCAAATGGAGGTGGATTACGGTCTGATCAGACTGAGTCTTGACCAAATCCCCATGCCGGCCAATGATAACTTTGCCAACCGCATCCTGCTAACGAACCTGCCGGCCAGCGCCTTGGGGATGAATGTCAACGCCACCGCCGAAGCCAACGAACCCGCTCACGTGGGGATGCCAGGCGGCGCCTCTGTTTGGTGGTCCTGGCGCGCGCCCGTTTCCGGCCCGGTGGCCATTTCCACCGAAGGAAGCGATTTTGACACCCTGCTGGCCGTCTATACGGGAACCACGTTGTCCAACCTGGTCTTGATTGCCGAAAATGATGACGCCGGGGCGGTCGTTTACAGCCGGGTTTACTTCAACGCCGTCGCCAATCAGGTTTATCAAATCGCAGTGGACGGTCTTGGGGGCGGCAGCGGCGCCATCCGCCTGAAAATCACGCCCCCGGTATCCATTAGCGCCCCTTTGATGACTCCCAACCGCTCATTCCGGCTTTCCTTTCCCACTTCCGCAGACCGGGTGTATGAGATTTTGGTTTCCGAAGACCTAAGAAATTGGAACCCGCTGGACCTGCTGGATGGCACTGGCAATGAAGTTGAATTTGAAGACAGCGAAGCCGCCTGGCTTAGCAGTCGGTTTTACAAGATAGTCGAATACTAAAGCCTTTGCGCTCCATGACTTTTTCCCATTGGGGCGCCAATATCTCCACCGCGCCCTCGTTCCACAGCACGAAATCCGCAGCTTGCATTTTCTTATCAATGGGCCATTGGGCAGCCAATCGCTGTTGAATTTGTCCTTCCGGCCAACCGCGCGCCAGCAAGCGCCGCCTTTGCGCACCCGAAGAACAGGCCACGCAAACCGTGGCCTCGAAAATCCCGGCGGCGCCGGTTTCAAACAGCAAGGGAATGACCACCACCGCCAAGGGGCGTCCCTGTTCACGCCAGTTTTCGACTTGCGCCATCCATAAAGCGCGAATCCGCGGGTGCAAAATAGCCTCCAAGTCCCGGCGGGCCTGTTCTTCCTGGAAAACCAAACGCCCAAGCTCCGCTCTCCGCAGTCGCCCGGAGTCATCCAAATAATCCGGACCGAACCGCAGCCGAATTTCATCCAAGGCGGGTTGTCCAGGCTCAACAACCCGACGCGCCAATTCGTCCGTGTCCACCACGGCAACGCCCGCCCGCGCCAAGAGTCCCGCCGCGGTTGACTTGCCCATGCCGATGCCGCCCGTCAGTCCAAGGAGTATCATGTTACCATTTCTGGAGGCCCCAGAAGACCATCCTTTTGGTTCCTCGAAGTTTCCAGTGGGTGAAGGCGGGGCAAGGAGCATCGGTCAACCCGCTGTTTGAAAACGGAAACCCTTCGTATTCGTTGGCGCCTTTTCCCCTCACCCTTGATCCCTCTCCCCCAGGGAGAGGGAAACATCGCTGGCGGCGCATTGTGAAACCGCAGCTCTTGACCACTTCGAGCACTGGCGAACGGGTCTCCCTCTCCCC
>Ga0209381_1000615_pt1 | contig 80583 bp, 64 predicted proteins | sample DewCreD2012metaG_FD_184111 | JGI IMG/M metagenome (GOLD analysis project Ga0209381, IMG submission 184111) | Hot spring sediment bacterial and archeal communities from British Columbia, Canada, to study Microbial Dark Matter (Phase II) - Dewar... ... | reverse complement strand
GAAATTTCTCTGCGTTCTCAGCGAACTCTGCGGTTAAATCAAACGCTTATCTGGCTTTTGCCCCCGAATTGAAATGCACCCATCTCGAAGCTCACGTCCTTGAGCGCCCAGACCGCTTCAAATGGCGAATGGCGAAAGCTTTGCGTTGACGGCGCGCAGGGCCACGTAGTGGCCGCGCTCGGTCTGGCGGCCGATGGTGTATTGCTTGCCCAGGGCTTCGGCTTGGATGACGATGTCAGGCACGGGAGAGTCCTTTAGTTTTTAGTCGGGTAGTCGTTAGTCGGATAGTCGGGAAATAAACCGCTAATCGTGCTAATCTACGCGAATGTTTTATAGGGCTTCGCGAAGGACTCTGCGAATGTAGACAGTCGCAGTTGAACATTCCGTCCTGGTTGGCGCGGGTGGAGACGGTCGCCGTCGAGGGCGGGTGATGGGATGGAGGCTCAGCGTGGGATGCGATGGTGGCCATAGTTTATGGTAGAAGGTCAAAATATGGGCAATGGCGTGGCCGAAACAACCGGAAATCACGGTGATCGAGTGTCAGTACTGCTGTAATCTCATAGCGTTCGGCAATTGCCATAACCGATGCGTCAACAAAATCGATACGGCTATCAGCGTACTGCTGCAGAATCTCGGCGATGCGCTGTACGTCCTGATCGGTCAAAGCTACCAATTGAAACTGGCTTGTCGGCAACTCCCGCAAGAACGTTGCCACTGTGGCAATCCCGGCTACCTGGCCGACAAGATAGGCGACTTCGGCCAAAACGGTCTGTGGTAGAAGAATGGGATAGGGTTGCCGTGCATATTCATCCGCCACAACTTGATGTTTGGCGTCGGTTCGGTTCAACAGGGCGACCACAAAACCGGTATCGGCTACGCCGCGTTGTTTTTCCATGTCCACCCGGAATGCTTTGCCGCAGCTTGTTGCAGAATCTCTTCGGCGCGCGACGCAAGATCTGGCGGTCCGTCGAATAAGCCGATCAGGCGATCTCGATTCGGGGAATAGGGCGAGGGCAAGTTCGTATCGCTATCCGGTTTTGCCTTGCGCCATTCAAGATATTGGACGAAATCCCATACCTGGTAGAGATCATATTCAGGTAAAACCGCCAATTTTTCAGTGATATGGTCCTTAAGTTCGGTCATTACACACCTCTGTTCGATCCAAGGATTTTAACGCCTGTCCTTGTCTCTATGATACCATAGTTTGGCGCAAATTCCCCGCGCCGGATCTCGAAGCGCACGTCCTTGAGCGCCCAGCCCGCTTGAAATGGCGAATGGCGAATGGCGAAAGCTTTGCGTTGACGTCGCGCAGGGCCACGTCGCGGCCGCGCTCGGTCTGGTGGCCGATGGTGTATTTCTTGCCCAAGGCTTCAGCTTGGATGACGATGTCAGACAGGGGGGGAGGGGCTCCTTTCAGGAAATTGGACAGGATTAACAGGATTGACAGGATTGTATGAACAGCCTGTTGCGCGTGACATGTCGCTGCGTTTGTTAGCTTCAGGCTGGTTGTGCGTTCCAGACCGGTGCAGGCACATCAATAGCGATCATGACACTCTCTGGCTCGAAAGCGACCGGTGTGGCTAACATATCTTCGGCGCCAATGCGTAACGATTCGATCAGTTTCTCGCGTGTCTTTTCCTGAGCATTCACGCCGGGCAGGTCCACTAACCAACCAATCCACCAGCCGTTACTTTGTTTGATGATGGCTCGATATTTCATAATCACCTCACAAAAGGGATATCCAAGTCTTTACAAATCTTGCGCGCCAACTCGTCAACGATCTCATTATGGCGTGGTACCTGAGTCTTGAAATGGTCTCTCTGATAAATGCTGTGTCGTCGGCCTTCTCGCAACAGAAATGCACCGTGCTTTCTTAGATGTTTGATTAGCTGACTTCGTTTCATGATGCTTGATCCGTTTTGAAGAACACTATGTATGATACCATACTTTGGTGCAAATTCCCCGCGCCGGATCTCGAAGCTCACGCCTTTGTGCGCCCAGGGCCACGTAGTGGCCGTTCTCCGTCTGGTGGCCGATGGTGTACTGCTTGCCCAGGGCTTTGGCTTGGATGACGATGTCAGTCACGGGGGAGTCCTTTGGTTGGTAGTCGGGTAGTCGTTAGTCGGGTGGTCGTTAGTCGGATAGTCGTTAGTCTCGTAGTCGGGAAATAAACCGCTAATCGCGCGAATGGACGCGAAGCTTTTATCAGATTTGGCGAAGATTCGCGTGGATGCTGCGAATGTAGACAGTAGTTCATCCAGTAGCGGTGGTGCGCTAACGATGAGAAACGCTTGATTCTTAGCCGCCTCGATGATACGTGCTGGATATCCGTCAGGGTTCAGAAATGCAGAAACCCATACATTCGTATCAATGACTGCGACGATGCTCATTCCGCGCCTGTTTTTACCTCGGTTCTGGCAATCGTGATTTCGGCCTCAATTTGCTCCGGCGTGTAGTCACTAGAACGTTGATGGACGTCTTCCAACAAACTTTCCAGCGTTTGCCACCCGGCTTGCCGGCGTTGCGCCTCATCTAGGGCTAGGGCCTGCCAATGTTGATATTCCTCAAAGGAGACCAGCACGGCAAAAGGTCGCCCTCCCTGCTGTAAAATGAGCGGTTGTTCCAAATCTGCGACGGTTGTTCTGTAGGCTACGGCTGTTTCTGCAATTGACATCGTTTTCATTGCGCACTCACTTTCCATTATCTATCAGCGTTCATCAGCGTAAATCGGCGTCCTAACCATTATCTAAAAGATCACAATGCCTGTCCTTGTCTCCAAGATACCATATTTTGACGATAGAAACGGAATCCCAATTTACGCAAGCGGCGGGTCAGCTCCCGGTAACTCAATTCGCGCAGTTCGGGCATCTCAACCGACTCCTACCGGTACCGCCATCGTTAGCCGGGTATTGGGAGCCAGCGTGATTTTGTTAAAGCCTAGACTTTCGCCGCGTTCGGCGCGATAAGCTGCAATCATCTTGACCACATCAATGCAGTTAAAGATAGCTTCTTCTACGGTGTCACCCTCCGCAAAAGCGCCCTGGATATCAGGCACAGACGCCAGATAGCCGTCGTCATTGGCTTCCAGCACCAGAGACAAAAAGATCGCTTGTGGATCACTCATTGTATTTCTCCTAAACAGCCGTTTAGCGAGAGTGCCAATCTTGTGGATGATCCCGGCGCGCTGTATCCCTAGTATAGCACCGTTCGAGGTAAATGCTCTCCCGCTCGATCAGTTTGGGTGGGAGCCGGTGTCCACTGTTTCCCCGCGGCGGATCGTGAAGCTCACGTCTTTGAGCGTCCAGACCTCTTCCAGGTGGTTGCCCTGGATGATGGGTCTGCCGCGCAGCAGGTCGGCCGTGGTGCGCCGGAACTCGAATCGTTCTTTTGATCGCTGAATGCTGATCGCTGACCGCTGAAAGCTCCTAAATCATATCCGCAAACGTCTTTTCCATCTTGCGGAACCGGCTGACGCCCAGCCAGAGGAAGAAGGCGACGATGCCGAGGCTGAGGGCAAAGCCCGGCCAATAGATGGCGCTATCGCCCCCCAGGATGCACCAGCGAAACCCGTCGATGACGCCCACCATCGGGTTGAGGCTGTAGAGCAAGCGCCACCGCTCCGGCACCACGCTGCTGCTGAAGCCCACCGGCGAGACGTACAGCCCAAACTGCACGACGAAGGGAATCACGTAGCGGAAGTCGCGGTACTTCACGTTGAGCGCCGTGATCCACAACCCCGGCCCCAGGCTGGCCAGCAGGGCCAGGAGGATGAAGGCCGGCAGGAGCAGGATGTTCCAGCTTGGCGCGTAGCGATAGTAGAGCATCATGCCCAGCAGGATGATGAAGCTGATGAGGAAATCGACGAACGCCGTCACCACTGTCGCGGTAGGAATGATCAGCCGGGGAAAGTAGACCTTGCTGATGAGGTTGGCGCTGCCGATCAGGCTGTTGGAGGCTTCGCCCAGAGCCGTGGCAAACAGCGACCAGGGCAGCATCGCGGCGAAGACGAGCAAGGGGTAGGGCGCGTTCCCTTCACTGGGCAACCTGGCCAGCCCGCCGAAGATGACGGAGAAGACGACCATCGTGAGAAAGGGGCGGATGACCGCCCAGGCCACACCGATGATCGTCTGCTTGTAACGCACCGAAATATCGCGCCAGGCCAGGATCAGGAACAGTTCGCGGTAGTGCCACAGATCGCGCCAGTAGTTCTTCTCCGCGCGACCGGGTTCAAGGATGAGCACGTGTTCATTGATAGGCAGGTTCGGTGACTGTACGCTCATACCGGCTTACCCCCTTGGCGTGTCCACGGCTGTGATTTGCGCCGCATTTTCCTTGTGTAGATTCGTTTGCTCTCCATTATGCTCTTATGCCTCGCAGCCATCTTCTTACGTAATACACCGGCAGCCACATCACACTCGGCATCCTGTAATGTTCACGCATATAGGTGAGCGAGGGAAACGCCATGTGCCACACGTAGCGCATCGCTGCCCACACATTCGGCATCGCCCAGAGATTGGTCCACACGCTGCGCACGCCTGCCGCTTTACGCCCCGACGCCCGCTGCAGCAGCCGGCGCTCGGCCCGCGTTGGCTCTAGCGCGGCAAGTCGCGCCATAACGGTCTCCGGCAGCGGGACACCCCAGGCCGCTGTGATGACAGGCAGGGCTTGCTGTAGCGGGGCGATCATCCTCAACGCCTGAGCCTGGGCCAGGACGACGTCCCAATCCAGCGTGTGTTCCGCCAGTAACCGGGCGATGTCATAGGTCCACAGCCCGGTGGCGTCGGCATCTGTCTCGTTGTGGTGCAGTACTTTGTGCGCGCACAGGTGAATCAACTGCGCCTCGTCGCTCAGCACGCGTCCGGCTGCTGCTCCAACCGTTACCGGCTGCGCGCTTTCCCATAGCCACGCCTCCGCCGCCGAGCGGCGATAGTTCGGCGCGTTGACTAAGTTCCAGTGCAAGTCGATGGGGGCGGCGTGCGCTACGTCTGATTGCAGGAATAGTTCACCGTCGTAGTCCAGCCGGGCGCCAGGCCGCACCTCAGGGATTGGGGTGGTGTACCCCAGTTCCCGCAGCAGCGCCACGGCGCGTGGGACATCCTCGCGGGGGATCAGCAGATCGGCGTCACCCATTGGACGCAGGGCCTCGTTCTTGTACAGCGCGAGCGCCAGGGCCACACCCTTCAGGAGGAGCGTGGGGATGCCGTGTGCGTTGAGGTGGGCGATGGCCTGCCCCAGCGCGTGGAAGGCCAGCAGGTTGCGCCGGGCGGTAGCAAAGTAGGCCATCCGCAGCCGCTCGAGGGCGGGCGCGGGCAGCCAATCCCTCTCCCGCACGATGTGGTACACCAACGGCATTACCCGTGCCCCTTGCGCCGCCTCCACCAGCGCATCCCAATCGATGGCGGCGGCAGCGGTGCGCAGCTCGGTGTCGATCCGCGCCGCGCTTGCGGCATCCCACTGGCTGCGTAGCAGGGTGCGCAGCAGGCTGTGGGGGGCGCGTTCAGGGCGTGCGCATAGGGGCAGAGTCTGCGGTGGAAGGGAGACAAAGGTCATCATTTACCCCTTTTGTCCAGAATATTGATCAGCACCCCTACTTGCTCGCCTTCTTAGCCCGCGCACCAGCGACTTGACATCCAGTCGTCGGTCCAGTTCGTAAAAAGCGTAGAGGGTGGAAGCCAGGATCAGTAGCCCACCGACCCCGTAGCGCCAGGGACCAGGCAGTACCTTCACCGTGCCAAAACACAACAGTCCCAGGAGCAGTTGCAAGCCAAAGACACGGTAGAATTCCCGGCTGAAGCCGAAGGCATAGCGATATTTTGCCACGCTATAGACCTGCGCCAGGTAGAGGATGTAGGCCAGCAAAAAGGAGACCCCCAGCCCATCAAGCCCGCCGATCGCATACCCGGCTGCGTTGAACCCAAGGATATACAGATTGGCGATCACCTCATTCCAAAAGTAGAGTTTTGAAGCGCCTTTGGCTAACAGGATGTAGCCGATGGCCCAACTGACCGCCTTGAAATACATCCCCAGAACGGCCCAATGGATCATCCCATTGACTGCGACAAAGTCTGGTGAATACAGCAGCAGAACGATCCACTGGATGGCGACCAGAAAGACATTCAAAATCGGCGCCAGAATCAGAATGGCGATCTCGGCTTGTTGGTTGATAAGCGTGCGCGTTTGCCCGTTATCATAGGCCACACTGGCCAGGCGCGGGTAATAGTCGGTGTCCATCGCTGCAAAGATCATCCCTACATAGGTCGTGATCAGCGCAGTGCCGGCTTTGTACAGCCCCACCTCGTCAACGCCCCCCCGGTTGCTGATGAAGACGTTTAGCACGTAGGTTGTCGCGGTCGAGATCAGACCGCCCAGACTCAACATCAGGCCCATGCGCAGCATCCCCTTGCCCTCGGCCACGGTTGTGCGCCAACTGACTGCGACGGGCTGGAGGGGCACTTTTCTGGCGAAATACCAGGAAACAGCCAGGGAGAGCAGCGAACTGAGGATGAGCACAGGCACAATGCCATCGTTACGCCAGATGTAGTAGACGGGGATCGATATAAGGAGCACGAGCCCCACCGCAGCCACATTTGCCTGTGCCAGGTAACGCAGCTTTTGCAGTCCTTGCAGGATGACCATTTGCCCCGCGCTGATCTGGGTGAATAACAAGGTGATTGAGACCCAGACAATCGCCAGGGTGAAGTCGCGGTTGCCGAAATTCAACTGGCTCAGCCAGGGCGATAGACCCGCCATCACCCCTACGCCCAACAGGCCGCTAATCCATGCCCACCGGCGCAACACGACAGCAATGGTCGCAACTTTCTCTGGATCGCCCGAGGCGTTAGCCGCCGCCACATCCTTGACGGCGCTGGTACGCAGGCCAAAGTTGGTCACGCCCCCCACCAGCAGGGTCGTCCCATGCAGCAGACCGGCGATGCCCATACCGGTGGGACCGAGCAGGACGGCAATGATCTTCGAACGGACCACGGACATGAGGATGTTCAGTACCTGCACCCCTCCGAAGAGGGAAGTGGCTTTGAAGATCCCCTGATAGGCTTTTCGTTGCCCGGTTAGGGTGGTTTGATCCTCAGGCCGCTCCTTTTCAGACGCAGGCGTAGCGGCTGGTGACAGCGCTTCCATGCTCTATTCCCCTGCTTCGATCAATGCGAGGTAGGTATCATAGTTGCGGATGTAGTCATCAGGGTCATAAGGCGCCGATGCGAGGACGAGCAAGAGCGCATCGTGCGTGTAGTTGTATTGGGTCGCCCAGAGCATTGGCGGGATATGTAATCCTACTGCGGGGTCGTCGAGCACCACCTCCCGCCGGTCGCGCCCGTTGTCGATCACCACCGCACATGAGCCGCGCACGCAGATCAAGAACTGGTGCAGTGTTTTGTGGGCGTGCTCGCCGCGTACCTCTTTGGAGGGCACATTGTAGATGAGGAAATAACGGTGGGGCACAAACGGCAGGTCTTTGCCATATTCGCCCACGGAGAGGTCGCCCCGCATGTCCAAAACTTTGGGCATCTGGTAGAGCATAGCGCCACCCAGGATCTCGACGGGCTTGCCCGGCTCTGCCGCCCGGCTGGGCACAATTTCTGCCGGCCCCCGCTCGAGCGCGGAGGTATACCCGCGGATACGGGCCGGGTTACCGATAACGATGGCATAGGGCGGCACATTGCGGGTGACAACCGCACCGGCGCCCACCATGGCGTTCTGGCCGATCTCAATGCCCGGCAAGATCGTTGCGTTTGCCCCAATCGAAGCGCCTTTGTGCACAATCGTCTTGAGAAAGGTCTCCGGATAGTGTTTGCTCCGCGGGAAACGGTCATTGGTGAAGGTGGCATTCGGCCCCACAAAGACGCCATCCTCCAGGCGCACCCCATCCCAGAGTTGGACGCCGCACTTGACCGTCACCCGATCGCCGATGACGACGTCATTTTCAATAAAAACGCTATCGCAGATATTGCAGTCCTCGCCGATCACCGCACCGGGCAACACATGGGCAAAGGCCCACACCCGGGTGCGCTTACCGATTTGCGCGCCCGGCTCGACGATCGCGCGTTCATGCACGAAAACGGATGGATCGATATTTTCTTTATTTGCCGGCAATTTGTTCGTCATCATATTTCAACACACGCACGTTCTCTTTCATACCCCGGCGCCAGGATTCCCAATTGCACGCCCATGGCTTCGTAATCCCCGGCGTTGGCAGCGGCCAATAGCCGCTCCACGTCTGCCTCGATCTGCTCCACGGCGATGTGCCCGTTCTGCGCGAAGAAGATTTTTTGGTGGCGGCTGCGGGTGTGGCGCTCTTCGGCGGAGAACAGCGTTTCCTGGAGCTTCTCGCCGGGGCGCAGGCCGGTGAAGACGATGTCGATGTCCTTGCCCTCTTCCAGGCCGGAGAGGCGGATAATGTCGCGGGCCAGGTCAATGATTTTCACCGGTTTGCCCATATCGAGGACGAAGACCTCGCCGCCTTCGCCCAGCGTGGTGGCTTGCAGTACCAGTTGCACGGCCTCGGGGATGGTCATAAAGTAGCGTTCCATGTCGGGGTGGGTGATGGTGAGCGGGCCGCCGGCGGCGATCTGCTGCTGGAACAGCGGGATCACGCTGCCGCGGCTGCCCAGGACGTTGCCGAAGCGCACGGCCACAAAGGCGCGCCCACTGCGCTGCGCGGCTGCGCGCACCAGGGATTCGGCCACGTGTTTGGTCGCACCCATCATGCTGCGGGGTTCGACGGCCTTATCGGTGGAGATGAGCACGAAGTGTTCCACGCCCCATCGCTCGGCGGCACGGAGCAGGACCCGGGTGCCACCTATGTTGTTGGTGATGGCTTCCACCGGATTCAGTTCCATCAAGGGCACGTGTTTGTGCGCTGCGGCGTGGAAGATGACCTCCGGCCGGTGTCGCGCAAAAATTTGATCGATGCGCCTTGCATTGCGCACGTCAGCGATGACGGGATAGAGCGTCAGCGCGGGGGAGTGCTCGTGCAGTTCGTTGTAGATGTGGTAGATGGAGTTTTCGCCGTGCCCCAGCAGCACCAGCGCCGAAGGCTCGCAGCGCGCGATCTGCCGGCACAGCTCCGAACCAATGGAGCCGCCCGCGCCGGTGACCAGCACGCAGTGCCCGTTCAACAGCGCGGCGACTTCCGAACAGTCGGTCTGCACCGGCGGGCGGGCCAGCAGATCGGTCACGTTCACCGGACGGAAGCGCTGCACCTGTACCCGTTCCGCGATCAACTCGTGGACGCCGGGCAGCGTGAGCACGGGAACCGGTGTCTGGCGGCAGATGCCGACAATGCGCCGCATCTGTTCGACGGTGGCGGAGGGGATGGCGATCAGGATTTGCTGCACGCGCAGGGCAGTGACCAGGGCGGGAATATCCTTTGTCGTTCCTAACACGCGCACGTTGCCGCCAAGTGTCATACCTTTTTTGCCGGGATCGTCGTCGACAAAGCCCACCGCCAGCAGGCACAGTTCCGGATTGCGGCGGATTTCCAGGAGGGTGCTATAGCCGGCCTTGCCCGCCCCGACGATCAGCACCCGCTTTTGGGGACGTCCATACGCTTTGCGTTCCCTTTTGAGGGTCTGGTAATACAGCCAACGCAGGAAGAAACGGGGCATGATCACGGCATAGCCTGAAAGCAAGAGATCCAGAAAAGGAATCGAGAGGGGGAAATTCGGCAGCGAGAGCAAGCGCAAAACGAGCAGCGCGACCGCCGTGGTGAGGGCTTCGCCGATGACGATGGCTTTGACCATCAGATCGAGTTCCGGCATGCTGGCGAAGGGCCAGTAGCGGCTGTAGCCGTCCAGGTTCAGCAGGATGAGGATTTTGACGCAGAGCGCCACTGCAGCGAACACAAGCGCCGTGCGGCTGTAGCTGCCGAGATTCAGGCTGCGCAGATCCAGCCGCAGCATAAAAGCCAGATAAGCGGCCAGCGGTATGGCGAGCATATCGACCAGCAGCAAATAACGATTGCGCACGTGCAAGGTGCGTAAGCCTGATCCTGATAACCTGGCATGGGACGGGCTTTCACTGTTCGTTTTTTTATCGGTTGGGATAGAATCCCGTGGATCAGACTCTGGCGGCCCAGATGGCTTTTGCCGTTTTATTGCGCCCAGCACGACTTTCCCCCTCGGCATCTGCTGCAGTTGACGGGCCAGCGAATCGGCGTCTCGCTGGATGACTGACCTAAGCGTTGTTTGTTGGCACCATTCAGCTTTTCATCATCGGCGTGGTTCAACTCACAATCGATGTTTGAATCAGTACTTCTCTGCTCTTCGCACATTCAGGAGGAGCACCAGGGCGCTACCGACGAGGAAAATGCCGGTGAGGATGAAAAAGCCCTGGCCCTGTGCGTTGCCGGATGGAGGGAGGAGCGGAACAGACGTGGCGGTTGGCGTACCCGGCGGAACGACCTCGGTCGAAATCGCGGGAGGTGTCTCGGTGGGAAGGGTTTGGTTAAGCGGGTGCTGCTCAGGTGTAGCCCAGACCACAGGAATGGAAGCTAAAAGCATAAAAAAAATAAGGATGATGCCCCAAAGTCCCAAACGCACTATTTTCATCGATACTTCTCCTCCTCCCTGTTCAAAAAACACCCTTATACGGACTGATGAGCGAAGTCTTGTTCGTTTAAAGTTTTATACCGGTTAGGGTACCTGCATGTGCTTTTAACGGAGTACATTGCCCACAATATTCAACAGATAGCGGAATCTGATGATTGCTGAGCTTCTAACCCAATTTGCGTGGAATCCAACCCCCACATGGATAATAGTAGCGGTATTTTGTGCAATGTCAAGTTGCGGGGGCGGTATCGCCGCACATTCCTAAACGGCGTTTCTTACCGGATTGGTTTGAATGTGGGCTGAAGGCCGGGGATAAAAAAAGAGGTTGGGGGGACTTCGCCCTCCAACCCCTTTCAGAAGCACCTAATCTCCCACCGTGAACAATTCTCCCGCGCTGCGTCCCCGCACGTCGGGGAAGTACATCTCGCTCGCGGTGGCGGGCAGCACGCGATACTCACCGGGGATGGCTGCCCGCAGGAAGTAGCGCACCTCGTAAGTCCCCGCCGCAAGCTGCCGGGCGTAGAAGACGGCACGCTCATCTCGCAGTTCTTTGTGGTCGAAGGTAGGCCACCACCAAACGTCGCCGGTATTGATTCTCCGCGTCTCAGGCTGCGTCCCGTCCTGGACTTCGGTGTTGAGCGTGGGGTCTACCGGTTCCATGCCCGCCGGATAGAAGTCCTCGACGACGAGGTAGTTGCGCATGCGGGGGAGGGTCAGCGTCAGACGCACTTCCACCAGCTCGCCCGGTTGGGCGGATGTGACGGGTACACACTCGGCGAAGTTCTCATCCCAGCTTAGGGCGTTGAGCGTGCCTGTGACGGCGCAGTATTGGCGCTGTACGGTGATGCCGTTACTCTCCGCTTCGAGTTGCTCCACCGGTTTGTAGATTGCCAGATTGGCGCTGTAGTAGAGTGTGCCGTGACCTTCGCCGCGTGAGATTTCCACCGCGTTCGGCCACTCGCGCAGCAGTTCGCTCACCGGCACGGTGATTTCGACGGGTTCGCGCAGGTTCTCCGGCATCACCTGTCCCTCGGCGCGCGGCTCGGTGTTGACCGCGGCCCCCCAGGCGTAATCGGCCTGTAACTCGCCGGTCGCCAGCATCACGTCGGTGAGGGCGATGATCGACCAGGCGGTCTCCTGGGTGGTCTGCCAGCGGTTGGCGCTGCGGGCGATCATAATCCAGCGCGTGGCCTGGGGGATCAGTGGATCGTCGGGGGCGAGGCGCGCCAGCGCATCCAGCGCCATCGCCGTCGCGCGCGTGGATGTCACCCAGTATTCCGTGTTTACACTCTCCCAGTGCGCGCCCCTAGCGGTGATTTCGGCGTCGGCGCGCAGGTCTTCCAGCAGCGTCGCCACGCGCGGGTCGGTGGGGTCTTGTAGCCCCAGCGCCAGCGCCAGATACGCGCGCCCGGTCACGTCGAGCTGTTCCCGCGCCTCGAACAGCGCCTCGTCCGCGCCTTCGGGCCATTCGTGTCCGCCTTCGGCCAACACGTACAGCGCAAAGGGCTGCGGCAGGACATGGCTATTGTTGAGCAACGTGTAGGCCAACCTGCGCTCCATATACTGCAGGGCGCGCTGTAAGATGTTGTTGTTGATGGAGAACCCGGCGCGCTGCGTCTGGATCAGCGCGAAGGCGACGTAGGCTGTCACCTGCAAGTCGCTTTGCTCCTTCCACCAGCCCCAGCCGTTATCCGGCTGCTGCCGGGCGTAGAGTTCTTTCAGCGCCTCGGCGATCAGGCGTTGCAGTTGGTCTTCCAGTTCGGGATTGTGGACGCCGAGTGACTTGAGCGCGCGGTAGCTGACGACGTTCGGCAGGAAGCGGCTCACCAGTTGTTCGGTGCAGGCGTGCGGGAAGTATTCCAGGTACGTGAGCCCCTCGGTCATCCCGGCGGCCAGCGTTGGCTCCAGCCGCAGGGTGAGGGTGCTGTCCGGCCCGGCGTCCTCCGGGATGACGACGGCTTCCAGCCGCGACCCGGCAGTGGTGAGCGCGCCGGACGTGCCGAACACGTCCGGCGTCTCGTAGCGGTAGATGGGCAGTGCATGATCGGATTCACGACCCACCGTCGGGCGCGCGGCATCCTGATACCCGCCGCCTGTGGCGCTGAAGGTCAGCCAGGCCAGGTCTTCAGCGGCGGGCGCTTCCACCCCCCAACTCACGCGCACCCGTCCGTGAGCGGGGACGCTGATTTGCTGATTCGCCGATTCGCCCATTCGCAAATTCGTGTCCAGACCTACATCGACGGTCAAGTCGGCATCCGTGTTGTTGTGGACGACGGCGGCGACCTCCGCACGATCTCCGGCCACGAAGAAGCGCGGTGTGACCGGGCGCACGAACAGCGGCCGGGTGACGATGAATTCCGTCGTGCTTTGCCCCACCAGCGTGTCGGCGACGACGCGCGCGTCGGCAATGGCGCGCGCATCGGCGACCCAGGTGGTGAGCGAGTCGGGCAGGTCAAGGCTCACCTGCGCCGTGCCGTCCGCACCGGTTTGCAGGTGCGCTTGCCACAGCGCGGTGTCGGGATAGTCCTGGCGTGCGTCGGCCATGTACATCTCTCCGTCGCCTCCGCCGCCCATACCGCCCATCATCATCTCTCTCGCCATGCGGTCGGCGGTCTGTTTCAAGGCTTCGAGGTTGGCGGCGGCGCGGTTGAAGAGCGCGATCAGGCCGTCGCCGGTGAGAATGCCGAGTGGACGTGGCCGGTAGAAGGTTTCCACCAGGGTGGGCGCGTTGGGGTCGGCCAGCGCCAGCACGGCCTTATCCACCACCGCCAGCGCGACCTCGGCCGGCACCGGCTGCCCGCGCCAGTCCAGCGTGCGCACGGTGAGCGTGGCCCGGTCGCCGGGTTCGTAGATGGCCCGATCCGCCGTCACCTCGACGGTGAGGATTTTTTCCACCGGCTCGACCTTCAGTTCCACCATGCCGATGCGCACGTCGGGCACCGGGTTGGCAGCATCCACGCCCTTCACGGCGACGAAGGAGACGATGACGTTGGGCGTGTAGGCGTCCACGATGGGGATGTCAATCAGCGGGTTAGTCGCCTGGGCAGTGAAGCGCTGCACGGAGAGAATGCCGCCGCGCTCGACCGTCATCAGCACCTCGTAGGGCGCGGTGAAGGGGGTGGGGACGAGTACGCGCGCCGTGTCGCCCACGCGGTAGGATTGGGCATCGGCCACGGGCTTGATCTGACCTTCGGGCATCTGCCAGCCGGCGGCCTCCGGGCCGCTCACCCACAGATAAGTTTCGCTGCGCACCGTTTTTCCGCTGCTGTCCTGACTTTCGGCCAGGATGACGTAGGGGCCGCTGCGGGGCGGCGTGACCACGATTTCGGCTTTGCCTTCCCCGTCGGTGGTGACGGTGAGCGTGTTTACGATCTCGTCGCTGTGCGTCCAGGTGGGGCTGCTGTAGGGCCGCTTTGCCGGGATGTATTTCCACGTGCGCCGCGCCAGAGAGATGTTCACGCTTTGCCCGGCGACGGGCTGCGCGTCCCAATCCAGCGCCAGCAGATCAACGCTGGCTTTCTGCCCGGCCTGCGCCACCCAACTGCGCGGCTTGAGGCCGAGGTAGAAGCGCGTCGCATGGACGGTCAACGCGCCCTCGTTGGTGACGGGGAACCCGGATTCGTCGGTGACGGTCGCCGCGATGCTCCAGCTTTGCGAGCGGATGGCGTCCTCATTGCTGAGCTTTTCGAGGGTGGCGGGCAGCTCCAGCAGGAATTGGCCTGCATTGTCGGTCACGGCGTCACCCTCGGCAATGATTTGTGGTTCGACGTACCACATCCAGCCGCTATCACCTGTGCTCCAACTCCACCAGCCGGGCACGTTGGGTGAGAAATTGTATGGTTCGGCGCGCACTGTCCAATGGATGCTCGCGTGGCTCGTCGGTCCGCCGGCGTAGTAATGGGCCTCGATGAGCGCGCGCAGCGATTCGCCGTCGAAAATCTCCGCCTGTTCCGGCGTCACCGTCACCTCGAATTCCGGCTTGCGGTAGGCCGCCACGGTGAAGTTGAGGCTCCACGTGCGATCCGGCTCACCGGGGATGGTGGCCTCTATCGCGTAGACGCCGATCCGCGCATCCGCCGCCAGCGGGATTTGGCCGGAGAATGTCCCCTGGTCGTTGAGCGTCATTTGGGTCTGGGTGATGATGTCCCAGTCGGGGTTGCGCACGGTGATGTCGACCGTCTGCCCGGCGGGTGGCAGCGTGTAGCGCACGTCGTTATCCAGGCGGAGTATGCCCTTGAATTCGACGGTTTGCGCCGGGCGGTAGATGGGCCGGTCCGTTTGCAGGTAGACCTGGTAGGCGGTGGGGTGTCCGTAATCGACTTGCAGGTCGAAGTCCCACACGGAGACGCCCTGGTTCCAATCCTTGCGCGCGACGCCGAAGCCCGGCTGGCCCGGCGTCCCGGTGACGGCGGTGAGGTTGTCCCACCGCTCTAGTTGCATAGGGATGGCGAACCGGGCGACGCCGTCGGCATCCGTCACGCCGGCGCCGAGTTGACGCCCCAGGCGGTCGAGCACGCGCACAGGCGCGCCCGCGATAGGCTGCGCGCTGCGCAGGTCCGTCACCCACACCAGGGCCTCGGTCGCGCCCACCTTGAGCGTGACGTGGCGATCCACGACGGCGAAGCGCAGGCTGGTGGCCCACCAGTACTCCACATCGGGGACGTTCCAGCCGATGTGATAGTACCCCGTGGGCAGGGGGCCGCCGTTCTCGGCCAGATCGACGGGCACGATGGCCGTTTGATTCGCGCGCGCGGCTATCTCCAGCGTCCAGCGGCGCAGCGTGTTTTGGGGTGATCCTTCGTAGTCCAGAAAGCCGTTTTCGGCCATTGTCGAAAGCGTGAGGGTGGCGCGGGGCGTGTTGACGGCGACGAAGTAGAGCTGCGCCGCTTCCGCCGCATCGAGGGCGATGGCGCTCTGGCGCGTCGCCGGCATAAACATCGCGGGCATATCCCCGCCGGTGAAGCACGCGGTTGTTTCGTCGTTGATGGTATTGCCATACCGGTCGGCAATGCCGGGCAGCACGGTGAGGCAGTATTCGGCGCCGGGGGTCTTGTCCCAGTTGATGTAAACGTCGTTGTTGTTTTCATACGTATCCCACCACAAGCTGACCTCAGCGGGGACGCCGTTTTCGGTCAGGCGGAAGCGTCCTTCGAGCGTGTCCGGGTCGATCATTCCCTGGAATCGGACGCGCAGGGATTCGTAATAGCTCAGCGTGTTCGTGCTCTTGCTGTCATCCGTGCCGGTGATGCTGACGACGGCGGGATAAGGTGTTGTTTTGAAGGACACTTCCTGCCCTGCTTGCAGCGCACCGCCGTTGACCGCCTGCGCCTGCCCGGTCACGCGGACGACGTACTGGGTGTCCAGCGCCAGCATGTGCGTGGGCGAGAAGACCAACGTTGCGCCGTTATCCTCCCAGGTGAAGGTGCCGGGGACGGCGTTACCGTTCGCATCGCTGAGGCTGAAGGCAGCGGTGGTAGCTTGTGCGTTCATCGGCGTGTTGAAGGTGACGCGCACGGCGGTTTCGAGCGGGGTGTTGATGCTCGCCCGGCCCGGCTCGATGCGGATTATTTTGGCTGGCGCGGTCGTGAATGTCCACGTCACAGCTTCGTCCAGCGTTGCGCCGGCGACGGAGGCCACGCCCGCCGGAAGTTGGGCGGTGTACGTGGTGCCGGCATCCCAGCCGGGCAGCGGATCGAAGCGGTAGGCGCCGGTGTTGATCCACGTGCCCTGGCCCACTGCGCCCGGGCTGAAGGTCAACGGCAGGGTGGGGCAGCCCGCGTCGGGATTGGCGACCTGTCCCGTGCAGTTGATGGGCACCATCGGGTGGTTGAAGACGACGAGCACAGGCGTGTCACCGCGCAGGTTGGTGCTGCCATCTGCGGGGGTGGCGCGCGTCACCGTCAGCGCGTCGAGCGTGGAGAAGCTGAAGGCCAGGTCCTGGGTAAGGGGCAGGCCGTTGTCGGCCTGGGCCGTTACGTCCAGGGCGACCTTGTAGCGTGTGCCCGCCGCGAGCACCTTGGGTGTGAAGGTCACGGTGCGGTCGTCCTGCCAGTTGAACGTTCCTTCGACCGGTTCCGCGGCCCCTTCCGCTTCGGGCGTGACGCGCAGCGCAGCTTCAACACTGGCGCGATCCATCGCCCGGCTGAAGCGCAGCAGGATGCCGGCTTGGGTACGGACTTCCTCACCGGGGCGCGGGACGGCGGAAACGACGGCGGGCGGCAGGTCGGCGGCGAAGGCCGGTTCCGGTTCGGGGGTGGGGGCGGCGGTTTCCACCACAGCAGGGGCAGCGGTTCGTATAGGCTGCGTGGTTGTGGTGGGGAGCGCCTGTGCGATTTCGGGCGTCCCGGCCGGCATTTTCCCCTTGCCGGGTAAGAGCGCCTGGGCTGCAAATGTGACTATCAAGATCGTGGCGATGGCCGCGCCAAGCCAGCCCCACAGCGGGACGCGGCGCGTCACATTGCGTTGCGCGGCGGTGCGCAGTTTGCGCGCCCGGCGCAAGTCCATCGCCAGGCGGGTCACAAAGTTGGGATCAGGGTTGATCTGGGCGACCTTGTACCGCAAAGCGGCCTCTATCGGATCGACCTCTTCATCCATTCGCTGATTCGCCGATTCGTTCATTCGTTCATTTGCCGATTCGTTCATTCGTTCATTCGCCGATTCGTTATTTGCCATTGTATTCATGCGGTCACACATCTTTCTCTCAAGTCTGAGATGGCCCGCGAGACGAGCATTTTGAAAGCGGCCTCGCTACGTCGCATCACGGTCGCGGCCTCGCGCATGCTCAGTCCTCCCCAATACCGCAGGCGTAGCGCCTCAATCCGATCCGGGCTGAGCTGCGCGAGCAGGCGTTCTATACATTCCAGTATATTGTGTCGAAACAGACGTTCTTCGACGTTCTCCGGTTCCGGGTCGGCCATTTCGATGTCGTCCAAAGGCTGCTGCGGTGTGGCGTAGGTCGTGCGATGGTAGTCTGCGCATTTGTGCCGCGCAATTCCAAAGAGCCAGGCCGGGAAGTTCTGCACCCCACGATAGTGGTCGATGGATTCCACCACCGCCATGAACGTCTGCGCCGTCAAGTCTTCCGCATCGGCACTGTTGTCGGTGCGCGCGTAGCAGTAGCGGTAGATCGGCGTCACGTAGCGTCGGTAAAGAGCCTCGAATGCGTCGTGATCGTCGCGCGCCAGGCGCGCCAGGTCGTTATCTGCAAGTTCTGCATAGTTTTGTTTCACGAGTACTCCTTCGGTCTGTGACCGTTTGCGCAGCACTGACAGGGCTTACTGGCCTGCGGTTATGCCTCACAACCAGGAAACAGGCAGTGAGCGCCTATGCTGTGTTGCTTAACCCGGGTTAGGAGTTCAACAAGTATGTCGTCGTTACGATAAAAAGGTAACAGTACTCATATCATACTCGAAATTGTGGACGACAAAAGCGGACCTTCGGCGGGGGCTTATCATTCTTGCTCCGAGGGGAATGTTCCTGAAATGGGTCACAAAACGCGGATCTGGCGATCCGCTCGAAGCACAGTTTTGCGCGGCTCGTTGCCGTCCGTGGGGGGTGCATTTCAATTTCGGGGGCAAAAGCCAGATAATCGTTTGATTTAACCGCAGAGTTCGCTGAGAACGCAGAGAAATTTCTGGCAACTCTGCGGACGCTGCGTGCTCTGCGGTGCAATTTAAGAAAAGTCGCCCCCATTCTGAAATGCACCCTCCGTGGGTCTGACGATCCGCTCGAAGCACGGTTTTGCGCGGCTCGTTGCCGTCAAGCAAAAAGGCGACGCATCAGCGTCGCCTTTTGGGGTGCGAAAGACCGTGTGTTATGCTTGTGTGGCCGTTTGGACAACTGCGGCAAAGGCCGCCGGGTTGTTGACAGCCAGTTCCGCCAGCATCTTGCGGTCGAGCGCGATGTTTGCCTTTTTAAGACCATTGACCAGGCGGCTGTAGGATACGCCGTTGATGCGGGCGGCTGCATTGATGCGGATGATCCACAGGCGGCGCATATCGCGTTTGCGGTTGCGGCGGTCGCGATAGGCGTAGGCCATAGACTTCATCCATGCTTCATTAGCTCGCCGAAACAACTTACGGCGCGTCCCAAAGAAACCTTGCGTTTGCTTGATGATCTTCTTATGGCGACGGCGTGTTACGGTTCCTGCTTTTACTCTCACAATTTCACCTCAGTATAAACTATGACTTCTCGTGCAAATACGGGGCCAAACGGCGCACGCGGCGCTTGATGCCCGCACACGTGACCACGTGCATGTCATCGAACATGCTGCGCACGCTGTTCGGCTTGTTGCGGCGGAAATGGCTCTTTCCCTGCCGCGTGCGCATCAGCAATCCCTTCCCACCTTTGGAAATGCGGAAGCGCTTAGACGTTGATTTATGAGTCTTGAGTTTCGGCACTTGAATTCCTCCTACAGCTACTTTTTCTTTTTTGGCGCTAACACCATCAACATAGTCCGCCCATCCAACTGGGGGGGCTGTTCTACCATTGCGACATCAGTAAGTTCGTCGACAATTTCCTGAAGCTGTTCCATCGCCATTTCTGGATACGTGATTTCGCGTCCCCGGAACCGGATACGAACCTTGACCTTGTTCCCTTCTTCGAGCCAGCTACGCGCACTTTTGACTTTGAACTGGGTGTGGTGTTCATTCGTTTTCGGGCGCAGTTGGATCTCTTTGATTTCAATTTGCTTTTGCGCTTTGCGCGCTTCGCGCTCTTTCTTTGATTGCTCGTATAAAAACTTGCCGAAATCCATAATGCGGGTGACCGGCGGTTCGGCGTTCGGCGCCACCTCTACCAGATCGAGTTCGGCCTCTTGCGCAAGCCGGATGGCCTCCATTGTTGAAAGCACACCCAGGTTATTTCCCTCGGCATCGATCACTCGAACTTCCGGGACACGGATTTCTCGATTCACGCGATACTTCTGCTTACTGATAGTGACCTCCTTCGTTCGGTTAGTCGTTAGTCAGATAGTCTTTCGTCAGGCAGTTTCAGTAGATCCAATTTTGCTTGGTCGATCGCCAGACCAGAACGGGGATCTGACGATCCCCTTGGAGCATTTTTGGATCTACTGCATCTTGTTGTAGAGATGCCTGACGTGACTGTCTAGCTATCATAACAGAATTGTACGTTCTGTCAAATTCGCTCGACAGATGAGTGCATTTCCGTTTCTTACGTGCCGCAGAGCACGCAGAGTTCGCAGAGATTTATCCCTCTGCGAACTCTGCGGCTTAAGTTATGCGTTTATCTGGCTTTTGCTCCCGAATTGAAATGCACCCCGACAGGTGAACCGGTTTATCCGGCTTTTCAGGGCGCCGGCGGCGTTTCAGTCGGCGTTGGCGTTTCGGTGGGCGTCTCGGTCGGCGTCACCGTTGGTGTTTCGGTGGGCGTCGGCGTTTCGGTGAAGGTGGGCGTCGGCGTCACCGTGGGTGTCTCGGTGGGGGTTGGCGTCACGGTGGGCGTTTCGGTAGGCGTGATCTCCGCCGTGGGCGTAGCCGTCGGGCCCACAACGTTGACCTGTACCCGCGTCTCGAACTGCGCACCGCGCGTATTGAAGGCCACAACGCGCAGCGTATACGGGCCAGGCGCCATCTCGATGGGGATTTGCCACGCGCCGAGCAGCCCGTCGCGCACCACCGCCAAATGCGGCCCGCTGACCCAGCCCCAGGCCTGGGGATTGCCGCCAACGCCGTAGGTGATTTCATAGTGGTCGAAGTCGGCAAACTCGACGGTGCCGCGAATCTCCACCCAGCCGTGCACCTCTTCGCCATTCTTGGGGGAGGTGATGCTCACCTGCGGCGAGCTTTCTCCGGCAGTGCAGTAATCGTTGGGCGCGATCTCCATGCCGCGTTCCGCCGCCCATTGCTGCATCCACGCTCGTCCGCCGGGGTCCTGGATTTGGTCCAGCACGACCATCACTTTGGTGAAGACGTTGGCGCGACAGAATTGGTTAGCGCGCAGGCCGCTGTTGCCATCGATTTCGATCTGCTGGAACCAGTCCTGGTCGGCTCTGGGCGGCAGGAAGTTGGTCGCAAAGACCTCGGTGCGCTTTTCCGGGCAATACGGCGAAGGTTCTGTGCCGGAGAAGGCGCAGATCTCGCGGTCGATCACCCCGGCCGGACGCGGGAAGCTGTGCGGCTGGATGTTCGCGTGGGCGCGGCGCATGAAGGCATTCCAGATCGGCGCAGCGCCGCCCGCCCCGGCGACGCCGTCCATCTCGGTGTTGTCGTTGTTGCCGATCCACACCCCGACTGCCAGATCAGGCGTATAGCCGACCGTCCAGGCGTCGCGGTTGTCGTTGGTCGTGCCGGTTTTCGCCGCCACCGGGCGGTCGGGCAGTTCCAGGTTGTTCGGGCAGGCAAAGACGAGGCAGCGCGCTTTGGTGTCGGAGAGGATGTGCGAGATAAGGTAGGCCAGTTCGGGCGCCACGGCTTGTTTGCCTTTGGGCTGGCGGTTGTCGATCAAGACCTCGCCGCGGGTGGTTTCGACCCACAAGATGGGGGTGGGGGGCATGCTCAGCCCGCCGTTTGCCAATGTGGCGTAGGCGGCGGTCAGGTCGAGGGGCTTCATCTCGCCGCCGCCGAGCGTCAGCGCCAGGCCGTAATATGGGCGAGTGTCGTAGGGATAGTCGGGACATTCGAGGTGCGGCGAGACGATCGAGGTTGCGCCCAGGCGCGCCGAAATGTCGAGCAAGCCATCGACGCCGACGAATTCCAGCGCCTTGACGGCAGGGACGTTCAACGAGTTCGCCAGCGAGGTGCGGATCGACACCGGGCCGCGGAATTTGCCGTCGTAGTTGACCGGCCGGTAGGTGTTGCCGGCGGTGTCGGTGTAGACGGTGGGAATGTCCCACAGGATGGTCGCGGGCGTCCAGCCTTTCTCGAATGCCGCCAGATACGTGAGCGGCTTGATGGCCGAGCCGGGCTGGCGGCAGCGTGTGGTCACGTTGACCTGTCCGCCGTGGGCCTCGTCGTAGAAATCGGCACTGCCGACCATCGCCAGGATATGCCCGGTGGCCGGTTCGATGGCGACGAGCGCGCCGTTGGTGACGTTGCGCTGCGCCAGATTGGCGACGCCGTTGCGGACTTCCTCTTCGGCGATCTGTTGCAGGGTGCGGTCCAGGGTGGTGTAGATGCGCAGCCCCGCGCCTTTGTACAGCGCATCCGGGCCGAGTTCCTTTTCCACCCACTGGCGCACGTAGACGACGAAGTGCGGCGCGGGGATGACGTCCGTGTAGATGGGCTGGAAACTGTAGGCTTCCATTTCGGCGGCAGCGGCGTTGGCTTCGGCCTGCGTGATGAATCCGGCTTCGACCATCAGGCTGAGCACGACCTTGTGCCGTTTGAGCGCGGCGTCGCGTCCGCCGTGGAAGGGATCGTAGACGCTGGGCAGTTGCGGCAGCCCGGCCAGGAATGACGCCTGAGCCAGGGTGAGGCTGGCGGCGTTGGTGCCGAAATAGGTGCGCGCCGCCGCATCGATGCCGTAGGCGAGGTTGCCGTAGTTGTTGTTGTTGACGTAGATTTCGAGGATTTCGTCTTTGGTGTAGCGGCGCGTGAGTTCGGTCGCCAGCACGATTTCCTTGATCTTGCGGCTGGCGGTGCGCTCGGCGGCTTCGTCGGGCAGCAGGATGTTGCGCGCTACCTGTTGGGTGATGGTGCTGGCCCCGGAGACGACTTCACGCTCTTGCAGCGCGTAGTAGATGGCGCGGGCCAGGGCAATCGGATCGAAGCCGGTGTGCGCGTAGAAGTTGCGGTCTTCGGTGGCGACGGTTGCCAGTTGCAGATAGCGCGAGATTTGTGAGATGGGGACATAGGTGCGCTTTCCGGCGGTGGGGTCGATGATTTCGTGGAGCAGCCGTCCATCCCGCCCGTAGATTTGACTGCTGGCGAAGTTGGGCTGGCGGGCGCGCAGTTCATCCGGCGAGGGCAGTTGCGACGCCAGCGCGATGTAGCCGATCACCATAGCCAACAGGGCCAGGAAAAACAGCGCCACGCCGGCAAGGGTGACGCTGAGCAAGATCGAAGCCGCGCGGCCTGTGCGTTTGGGTTTGCCGGCCGGCATCCCTGCGGTCTGCGGCGCGGGAGACGCCGACTTGGGGGGCGGTGGAGGTGTGGCCGTTCGCCTCACCTGCGGCCCCGCAGTCTGCTGCGGCCCCGCAGTCCGCTGCGCCCCTGCCCCAGTTGGGCGAATGACGGGAATGGGCTGCGTGGGCACGTCGTCGGTCGGCGTTCGCGCCTGCCAGGCCGGAATCTGGCGGGTAGGTTCGGCGGGTTGCGGCTGCCGGGGTATCGGTTCAGAAGGCGGCACCTGGAGACGGCGTGTGGCTTCAGATGGCGGAATCTGGATGCGGCGCGTCGCCTCCGCCGGCGGATACAAATCGGGCGTAGATGGTTCCGGCGTTACGGGTTGTCGCGGCTCTTGGGGTTGCTGCGGCAGACGGCGGGTCGGTTCGGCAGCCGGCGGCGCGGATTGGTGTTCTTCCGGTGTCATCGTTCCGGGACGGGGAAAGCGCACGGTAGCCTCTGCCGGGCCAGGCACGTGCGGATTGCGGGGGCGCAACTCGGCCGGTTGCCATGTGGATGGTGGCTTTTCCTCCCCGCTGTTCTCCGGCTTGTCCGGCGCTGCATCGTGATGTTTCTGGTCAGGTTCGAGCGGCATCCTATCCCTCGTGCTATTTCCTCATATATGGCGTGAGCCATCGCAAATCCACAATCTAAAATCCAAAATTTAAAATCCAAAATCTAAAATCCAAAATCCCCTTATCCCCATACGCCTTTCAACATCGTGTACGCGCGTTGCGAGAGCGCACGGGCGATGACCACCACTTCAGATAGCACGATAAAGGCCACGAAAATGACGACCAGTTGGGCAACCTTGTCCTGCGCGATCACCGGAATCAGTGTCGGTAGCGGGACGCCTTTCTCGCCGGTCACGCGGAACAGCGGGACGAAGAAGTGCGAAGCCCCCGCCCCGATGAGCGAACCGGCAATGGCCCCAAACGACGTCAGAAACAGGTATTCCATAATCACCTGCATGCTGATCTGGCGACGTTGCAGGCCTACCGCGCGCAGGATGGTGAAGCGGCGGATGCGATCGTGCAGCGAAGCATACGTGTAGATCAACAACCCCATCGCGGCCATGACGACGGCGGCGAGAAAGCCAACCGACAGGGTGCCAAAGACACCGACACGCTCGAATTTTGCCTGTTCCGCCTGAATCATCGCGGGGGCATCTCGCACGACACCGGGAAGCACCCGCAGCTTGGGAATCTGCTTGACCACCTGGTCGCCGGTAGCGCCATCCTCAAGTCGAATCCAAATGTCGTGCGGCACCACCATCCCGATATAGAACGTGAGGTAATCCAGGTTGCCGATAAAGGCAGTTTTGTCATCGTAGACGGTGGGGAAGTACCGGTAGGTTCCGGCCACTTTGAACGGCGTGCTGACGCTAAACTCGTAATTGATGCTGACGAGGAGATTGATTTCGTCGCCGATTTGGAGATGGTTCTCGGCAAACAGTTTCTCCGGGACGAGCACGGCGTTGGGCCATAACGCAAGTTGATTCATCAACCCGCCTAATGGCTCATTCGCAAAGTCGTAGCGAAACCAGCCGACCTGGCTGAAGTCCGCTCGATCCACGGCGATAAAGCGTCCGTTGATGTTGCCGCTGGCGGGGAGAGCCGTGGACATACTGTAGTTCCCGACCCGCGTAGCTTTGGCGACGCCTTCGAGCGCCTCGAATTGCGTCGGTAGGGGAATCCATTCGCCGGTCACCGGTGTGGTTGCTTCAGGGGGGCCGGACGAGGTTGTGTCGGGCAAATAGACGCTGAACGCCAGATCGGTGCCGGCGCGATAATACATGCGATCCACCAACCATTGGTCGAGGCTGGCCGCCATCGAAATGGTGTAGACACCGAGCGCCAGTGACACAATCACCAGCAGCAATGGGTTGATGTACGCCTGGCTTTCGCGGCCCAACTGGCGCAGCGCCAGATGGGGCGTAGCCCAGGGGGTGAGGCTGGCGATCACGTCGATGGCGCGCATAATCAACGGGAAGATGCGCAGGGTGAGTAGCGCAAAGGTGATAATCGCCAGGGCCGGCACCAGAATGAGCAAGGGGTCCTGATACAAATCCTCTGGCTTATCGCGCACCAACAGGGCCAGTGTGCCGTAGCGGGTCAGTTGCCGGTAGGCGTACACGGTAGGGATGAGCAGGATGAAGTCGAGGTAAGCGCGATACCAGAAGGGTGAACGTTGCGGGCGGGCGCGTTCGCGCTCCACATCGATAAGGCTTTGGCGGGTGGCCTGAATTGCCGGCAGGATGCGGGCCATCATCGTGATGAACAGGGCCACCAGCGTCATGGGAATCGTGATGCCGCGCAGGGTGGTCGGCAGGGGATCGCGTTGCACGAAGGTGAGGAAGCTGGCCGTTTGGCCCATCAACTGGGCCAATCCCATACCCACCGCGATGCCGATCGGCGTTCCCAGGACAAAGAGGATCAGCTCTTCGACCATGGTGAGCGTGAGGATGCTGGAAGAACGCATCCCGCGGCTGACCAGGGTAGCCGTCTCGCGCACCTGCCAGCGCGCGATGATGGCCGAGGTCAGCACCAGGAAGTAGAGGAGGAAGCCGAACGCGGGCAGGTTGAAGCCCAGGAGCAAAATGGTCAGCGTGTTGCCGCGTTGGACGAACGACTTGAGCGGGTCCAAGGGCGGGGTGTTGATGCGGGCCTCCGGCAGAAATTTATTGATGATGACGATGCTGCGCTCGAACCCCTCGATATATTCGACTGTTTTGTCGGGCCGCACCTCGTTCTCATCCAGAATGATGTGCCAGTTGACGAACCAGGTCTTGCCGGGCACTATCGGTTCTATATGGTTGATATAGTCCTGACGGCGCACAAGGAGCTTGTTTTGGAGCGTGGCATCGGGGTTCTCGAACCAAAATTCCGACGTAACATCTTTGGCTTTCCAGAAACCGCGCACGCGAATGGTGACCGCTGGAGAGACGATATTAACGCCCAGTTTGAACTCTTCGCCGACATTGATGCCCATCTTCTCGGCCATGCGCGTGTGCATCCAGACATCCAGCACGTCGCCGGATACACCATCTTCATCCATCGGATCGCCATCGAGGATTTCCATTTCGTCGGCGACGCCCTCGATGTAGACGACGTCGGTGGATTCAAGATAATCTTGTTCGGTTTTGGTGTAAGATGCGCCCTCTTTGGAACGCAACATCATATTGCCGCTGTGGACTTCCAGCCCGGTATAGCGAACCGGCAATCCGACTTCGCCGGAGAGGGTGGCGGCTACGTGGTTAGCCGACAAATTCTCCGCATCGCGCAGTGAAATGGGTACCCGGGCAGAGGAAAAGGTATAGATGCTGGTCGAGAAGGCGGGCCGCCCGGTCATTTTGCTGAAGGCGGCCAGCTCCTGATCCAAGATAACCTGATCGACAGCTTTCGCAAAGAACGAGGCACTGTTGACCATCGCCACGGCAAAGATGATGCCCAGGAGCGCCAGTACTGTCAGGCCGGGATGGTTCCACAGCCGCTTTGACGCAAGACGAGTGACCGCAATAAGTCTAAGTAGCAGTTTGATCATAGATTTGACACCAGCTCTTGTAAATTGTAACTCGCGGCGCGTCGTCCTCCCCGCCAGGGAGACGCAATCTGCAAGCCCCGTAAGTATAACAGGGCCGCCGTAAGAAGCAAGTGGAGAAGCCATTAGCTGTCAGCGTTCAGTCGTCAGCTTTGTGCTGCTGACGGCTGAACGCTGAGCGCTTATGCGAGCCGGGAGAGCACCGCGATGGCGTGTTTGATGTCCTCGATCTGCTTGGGGCCGCTGATTTCGCGTTCGATGGTCAGCGCGCCGGTATAGCCGAGGGCCTTCAGTTTGGGGATGAGCACCGGGAAGTTGACGCGCCCTTCGCCGAGTGGTTTTTCAACGCCCAACTGCCGCCCATTGGTGGGATATTCACCATCCTTGGCGTGGACGCCGCGCACATACTGTCCGAACACGTCCAGCGCATCCACCGGATTGGCCTTGCCGTACATCAGCAGGTTTGCGGGGTCGAGGTTGATACCCAGGTTGTCGTAGCCCAGCTCTTCGATCACCCGCAGGAGCACCACCGGCGTCTCCTGCCCGGTCTCGAACCAGAAGCCCAAGGCCCGCTCACCGCAATATTCGACGATCTCGCGCAGCGCGTCAATCACGCCGGGATAGAGGGGATCGGTCATATTCTCCGGGATGAAGCCGACGTGGGTGGTGATGCTCGGCGCACCTACCCGCGCGGCAAAGTCCGCTCCGGCCTTGAGCGCGACCATCCGCTCGGCGCGGAATTCCGGTGGCACAATGCCGATGGACACCGGGCCTTTGACGAAGTCCCAGATGTGCGGGCCGGGCACGCCTGTCCAGATCGTGGTGACTTCGACTTGATACTGCTCTGCTGCGGCGACCAGCCGGTCGGCCATTTCCGGCGTGAACAATTCCTGATGCCAGCAGACCACCTGGCAGGTTGGCAAGCCGAACTCGCGCACGCGCTTCAGTTCTTCTTCCGGCCCGTGTTCCAGTGGGGCCATAACACCGAGTTTGAGGGTTGTCATAGGTTTACTCCTCCGATTTTAGATTTTGGATTTTGGATTTTAGATTTTGGAGCGGATGCTCTTGATCTCTTTGTCGATCAGGGCGATGGAGTCGCGGGTGGATTCGGGCAGACAGCGGGTAGGCTGCGCGCCGGTCTCGACGCAATCGAGGAAGTAGGCGATTTCGTTGAGGTAGCCGTCGCCCGGTTCGATGTCGGCGGGATGGCCTTCCGTCTTCTCCAGGTTGTCGAAGACGGTGAGCTTCCAATCCGCGTAGCGCACGAAGCCGCGCTCGAACCACGCATCGAATCCCGCCTGGAACGGCACTTGCGCCGTGCTCCATCCCGCGTGCATGTGAATCTGCGGGCCGCCGTCGTAGTTGAAACAGGCATGGATGATGTCGTAGCTCTCCGGCTCCTCGGTGGTGCGGCCCGTCGCGTACAGGCTATCCGGCATACCGAACACGGCATTGACGTAGTCTACGTCGTGGATGTGCAGGTCGAGTAGCGCGCCGCCGCTGCGCTTGGGGTCGAGGAACCAGTTGTCCGGCGACCAGCGCGGGCGTCCGCCGATGCGGAACATATTCAAGGAAAGCAGCGCACCCAACGGTTGTTCCGTTATCAGTTTTTGGAGGTAGAGATACTCCGGCCAGAAGCGGAGGCACTGCGCGATCATCAGCCGTCGGTCCGCCGCGCGCGCCGCCGCGATCATGCGGTCGCAGTCGGCGACAGAGAGCGCCATCGGCTTTTCGCACAGCACGTGCAGCCCGGCTTCCAGCGCAGCGATGGCGTACTGCGCGTGCAAATACGTGGGCAGGCAGATGTCGACCACATCTACGTCCGCTTCGGCGATCAACTGCGCGGCCTCCGGGTAGCGCGCCGCCCGCGAGAGATCAAGGATGGCTTCGCTACCTGCCAGGTTGATGGCGACGGCCTCCTTCGCCTCCAGACGCTCTGGAATAACGTCCGCAATCGCCACAATCTGTGCATCAGGCACGTGTGGATAGCGCCGGGCATGGTGCCATCCCATGCCCCCCATACCGAGAATTCCGACTTTTAGCATAGGTGAACTCCTCTCAGAAAATAAACACTGAGACACAGAGAGCACAGAGGGATAAAAAACTCAGTGTTCTCAGTGTCTCCGTGGTGAAACTTTCATCGCATCCGCGAATTAGCGGCGCTTTGCCACATGTCCGGGTTGGGGCCGAGGGCGGCTTTGAGCGGCTCGGTGGCTTGCGTCAGGGCGGCGAGCACGTCGGCGGGCAGCTTGAGGGCGGCGGCTGCGGCGTTGGCGTGGATTTGCGCCGGGTTGCGCGCCCCCGCGATGACGGTGGCGACGCCCGGTTGGGCGAGCAGCCACGCCAGCGCGACGTTTGCCATCGGCAGGCCGGCGGCGTCGCAGATAGCGCGGATGGCGGCCAGCGCGGCGGCGGTTTCGGCCTCTGCGCCGGGTTCACCGTGGCGCGTCATCGCGCGGTGCGTCGCGGCGAAGTGGCGCGTCCGCGCGCGCTCGTCGGGGATGTCGTCCAGCGTGGCAAACTTGCCGGTGAGGATGCCGTGTTGCAGCGGGCTGTAGGGCGCGATGCTCACTTGCTCTGCCACGCACAGCGGCGCGATCTCGTACTCGATGGCGCGAAACAGCAGGTTATAGGCCAGTTGGTTGATCTCCACGTGCTCCAGCGCCAGTATCTCCGTGAGGTCGCGTTTGCCGAAGTTGGAGCAGCCCACGAAGCGAATCTTGCCCTCTTCCTTGAGGCGCTGCATCTCGCCGAGCGTGTCGGCGAGGGGGATGTCCCAGTTGGGCCAGTGGATGTAGTACACGTCAATCGTGTCCATACCCAGGTTGCGCAGACTGTTCTCGCACGCCGCGCGCAGATCGGCGGGGCGCAGATGGCTCTGTGAGACCTTGGTGGCGACGATGACCTTATCGCGCAAATGCCCCTTGAATGCCTTGCCGATCAACGCCTCCGAGCGGCCCGCGCCGTAGCCCTCCGCGCTGTCGAAAAAGTTGATCCCCACCTCCACCGCCGCGTGCAGCGCGCCGATGGCCTCCGCCTCGTCCTGCGGTCCCCACAACCGGTCTCCGGCAATGGCCCAACAGCCCATCGTGATGACGCTGACGTCGAGGTCGCTCCTGCCGAGTTTGCGATAGTCCATGTTGCCTCCTAAAGATTACCACAGAGACACGGAGAGCACAGAGGAAAGATAGAAATCTCTGTGTCCTCTGTGTCTCTGTGTTGAAATTCTCATAACACGCGACGTACAATCCCATCTTTGAGTACTGAAACGTTGAAATTTATCAACAGACCTACCTTACATCCTGTCAACTTCAGATATGTTAACAATTGTGCTTCGTAAACCGGATGCATTTGTTCCACGGCTTTTAGTTCTACGACAACTTTGCCATTGACCAAAAAATCCACACGATAACCGCAATCCAGATTTACATCTTTGTACGTGACTGGTATTGGTTTTTCCTGTTCGAAGGTCAAGCCGCGAAGCGAAAACTCTCTTGCCAGACATGCCTGATAGACTGATTCCAACAATCCAGGCCCTAATGCGCGATGAACTTCAATAGCTGCCCCGATAATATTTTCAGTCAACGCTTTTTCGTAGAACATAACATCCCTCCTTGAATACCACAGAGACACGGAGAGCACAGAGGAAAGATAAAAAATCCCTGTGTCCTCTGTGTCTCTGTGTTTTTATCTCCTAAACCTTGTCAGGACAGAAACTTCGCCTCCAGCTCCTTCACCTCCTCCGCCCCAATCGGCACCAGCTCGCCGATGTGGGTTGTGGCGATGACGGCCTGGGCGCTGAATTCGGCCACTTCCAGCCGGTCGAACGCCTGCATCAGCGTCGCGCCGGTGGTGAGGATGGCGTCGTTTTCCAGCAGGAGCACGGGTTTGTCTTTTCCCAGTTGCTTGATGATCTTCTTCCCGTCCCCGAATTGCACGCCGTAGGGCAGCAGCGGGATGTCGCGCAGTACGATGTAGCTCTCCGGGATCGTGCGCGTGTCGAGCTTGCGCCGGGTGACGCAGTAGGCGACGGCGTTCGGTGACTGCGCGCTGATGATCGCACCGATCTCCGGGTGGGCCTGGTAGATCGCCATGTGCAGCCGTGTGGCGCGGCTCGGCTGCTTGCGGCGCTCGCGCTGCCCGTCACGGATCAGCACGATGTCGTCCAGATCGAGGTACAGGCGGTCCAGCCCGTAAGGCGTGATGAGGAAGCTGTTCTCATCCACACGGGCCGAGACGGTGCCCGCCGTGCTCGTCATCAACCGCTGGTCGTAGGCGCGGTGCACCAGGTCGATGATGTGCTGGCGCAGTTCGCGCTCGCGGCTGGTGTGGAACGTTGGCTTGAAGGTGGGGAGCTTCTCGCCGTGCTTGCGCGTCAGGGCGATTTCGGCGTCGGTGAGCGAGTGGACTTCACCCACGGAGTGCGCCTGGATGAGCGTCCGCGCGCAGAAGTCCAGCGTCTCGAAGCGTTGGAAGGCCCCCAGCAGGCTCTCTCCGCCGGCGACGACGCCGTGGTTTTCGAGCAGCACCACGTCGAACCCCTGTGCGAACGTGTCGGCGATCACCGCGCCGAGTTCGAGGCTGCCGGGGAGCCGGTAGGGCGCGTAGCCTACCTGCCCGCAGACGGTGTGCGCTTGCGGGATGATGCGTGTGTTGGGAATCTGGCGCGCGATGCTGAACGCGATCAGCGCGGGCGGGTGCGCGTGGACGATGGCGCGGAAGTCGGGCCGCTTCTGGTAGATCGCGCGGTGGAACGGGTACTCCGACGACGGCTTGTGCGGCCCCACCATCGTCCCGTCCGGTTTCACACAGATGATGTCCTGCGGCTTGAGCGTGCCCTTGTCCACCCCGGCCGGCGTAATCCACATGTCGCCGTTTTCGTCCAGTACGGACAGATTGCCGCCGGACGTCGTCGTCATCCCGTAGCCGTAGATGCGCTCCATGATCGTGACCAACTGCACACGCGGATGTAAAAGTGAAAATTTCACTGTTCACCTCCCAAACAAACCGCTAATCTCGCCAATCTCCGCGAATCTTTCTTGAAAATTAGCGAAGATTCGCGTGATTCGCGGTTAGAATCCTATGGTTGTATTGTTAGTCCCCCACCTTCACCGGGACACCGCCGTTGGCTGCGGATTGGCGGAGGGCGAGGATGAGTTCTTGATCCAGCCGCGCTTGATAGGGGCCGTAGGTGGGCGCGGTGTCGTTCCGCACGGCATCCACCAGGCTCATCAGGCACCCCGCCACGCCGATTTCGTCATCGTGCCACTGGACGCCGTGCCCCTGCACCGCCGGGCGGAAGGGATTCTCCCACGTGACGATGGGCAGGTCGGGATCGCCGGTGTGGGCGACGATGGCGGTGAGCGCGCCGCCGTCGCAGCGTTCCCAACGCCGTTCCAGCGTGATGAAGCGCGGCGCTTCCCCGCCGGGCGCGAGCAGCGATAGCTTCTCCTCGACGGTGTGCAATCCCACGCCGAAGGTGATGCCCATGCCCTTCTCCGCCAGAAAGCGGCTGCTGCGGAACCAGCGCAGCGCGGAATCGTAGCCCACGGACGTCCAGTGGAAGAGGCCCACCTGCCCGCCCGCAAACTCGATTATCCCGTGCTCTTGGGTCTCTGCGCGCGGGCCGCGCGTCCCGGCGAGCAGCGACCAGTGCGCCGCCAGGTCGTAGGTGTGCACCGATCCCACGACCTGGGTTGGTCGGGCGTCGAAGCCCAGATAACTGCGCATGACGCTGATGCCGTGGTAGCCGTGCCCGGCGAAATCGCTGAACGACGAGTAGACCTTGCCGAACAGCCCGGACGCGATCAGCTTGAGCTTGATCTGCTCCAGGGGACGGCGGTGAAATTGCTCGGCGACCTCAATTTTGCGCCCCCGCGCCTGCGCTGCGGCGATGATGGCGTCCGCCTCGCCCAGGTCGTGCGCGATGGGCGTCTCCAGCAGCACGTGCAGCCCGGCCTCGACCGCCATCAGGCCGACCTGCCCGTTCGCGCCGTAGGCCACGGAGACGATGCCGATGTCGGGCGCGGTTTCGCGCACCAGGCGATCCAGGTCGGTGTACCAGGGGACGTTGAGGGCTTGCCCCAATTGCTGCGCCGAGTTCTCGCTGCGTCCCCACACGGAAACCAGTTCCACCGCTTCCGGCAGCGCCCTGATGATGGGCGCGTACATATAGCTCGACCGTTTCGCCGTGCCGATGATGGCGAGGCGCAAGGGTTGTTTTGTCGTTGACATTGTCCATGCTCCTTGATAGTCCGATAGTCCTTAGTCCAATAGTTGGATTGTACTATCATTCGCCCTCCACGGCAAAGAGGGTGTGGATGACGGGCTTATCATTCTTGCTTCAAGGGGAACGTCAGTTCTCTGCTTCACGCTAAACTGCGTCAAACGACGCGGATCTGACGATCCGCGCGAAGCAAAAACCAGAAACGTGACGAGAATAATAAGACCCTGGGGGTGCGGGTGAGAGGGAAAACAAGCCGACCACGAATTTACGATTCGAGATCGGCAACTGCATAGCGGAGCGTTTTATTCTCCCGGCGCTGTCTGGTTCTTATGTACTCGAAATATGGTGTGAAGTGGAACCCATGGGAACGCGGCTTGGTTTTTCCCTCATCCGCCGCTCGCTCTGTCCCGCCAGGTGGCGGATGGCCTGCATGATGCGTTCCGCCGCCGCGTGGACGCCCTCGCGGTCCTCGATGTCGCCCTGCAGGTAGAACGGCTGGCCCACGGTCATCGCGTAGGGGCCGCGCCAGTACCAGCGGATGGGTTCGTCGCGTTCGTCGAGCTGCTTTGCGCCGTAGCGCAGCCGCGCGCGGTCCAGGTGGATGCCCACCGGGATGATCGGCGCGCCGGTCAGCAGCGCCAGCCGCGCCGCGCCCGTGCGTGGACCGTGCAGTCCGCCCTCGCGCGGGCTGAGCGATCCCTCCGGGAAGATGCCCACCGTCTGCCCGTCCTTGAGCCGTCGCAGCGCCTCGTCGAAGGCGGCGCGCCCGTTGTCGTGTGCCACGGGAATCTGCCCCGTCCGCCGCAGCAGGCGTCCCACTACCGGGATGGTGAAGACGGATTCGGTGATGAGGATGCGCACCGGTTCGGCGCAGAGCGTCGTCAGGATCAGCGGATCGGTGGTGCTGGGGTGGTTGGCGACGAGGATTTTCGGCCCGGCCGGCAGCGGGTGGTGGAAGACGATGTCCGGGTTGAGCGTGAGCTTGTAGTACAGCGCCACGAGCGGGTGGCCTACGGTGTACAGCACGTCCTCCCAGTTGATGGGCTGCGGTTCGCGCCTGGGCCACTCAAGAGGCCGGAAGTAAGGTCTGGCGTATCCTTCGAAAAGCATAAATTTCCCTCCCAGAATATCCCCCGCTACTCTTGCCACGCTACGCGGGTGTCTACATTCGTGTAGTCTTTTATAACCCCGTAACGCGGCGCGCGATTCGCGGTGAAGATGTTGGATTCTGCAAACTGTAGACAGAATACTGCATGTGGGCGGATTTCGCATACCCCAAAGGGGGTATTGAGGGGGTATTTGCGTTGAGGAAGAGGTTTACCACAGAGACACGGAGAGCACAGAGAAAACCAAAAAAACTCTGTGATCTCTGTGTCTCTGTGTTTAGGTCAGTCCGCCAGCATCAGCGCCAGGAAGCGTTCGAGGGCGCGGCGGGCGGCGCGGGCGGCGGGGGCGTAGCGCGGCAGGACGAGGTCGAAGGCGTGATCGGTCTGGGGAAATTCGGCGTAGACCGCCGGCACACCCGCGTCCAACAGCTTGCGATGCATGGCGCGGGTGGCTTCCAACGGCATGTACCAGTCGTGCGTGCCCTGGATGAGCAGCGTGGGCGGGCACGCCGGGCTGACGTGTTCGATGGGCGAGGCCAGCGCGTAGATGTCGGGGACTTCGTCCGGCGACCCGCCCAGCAGCAGCCCGATCTCCGGGTTGGCGGGGACGTTGTAGTACGTGGCGCGCATGTCCACCGCGCCGTAGAACGAGACGACGGCGCGCACCGAAACGTCGGCGGTGCGCAGATCGTCCGGCGTGAACGCGGGGTGATGGGGCGTGTAGGCTGTCAGCAGCGCGAGATGCCCGCCTGCCGATCCGCCGGAAACGACGATCCGCGCCGGGTCGATGCTCAGTCGCCGGGCGTTGGCCTTGAGCCAGACGATGGCACGCTTCACATCGCCGATCATGCCGAAGAGGTCGGTTTCGGGCCACAGGCGATAGGCGATGTCCATAACGACGTGGCCCTGCGCTGCCAGATAGCGGAAGATGGGGCGCGTGCCGATGTCCTTGTTCAGGTAACGCCAACTGCCGCCGTGACAGTAGATGAGCGCCAGGCCGGAAGGTTTAACGCCTTTCGGCGGCTGCCACACGTCGCAGAGGAGCGGACGGACGGCGTCGGATTCAGGCAGCGGCAGTTTCCAGTAGATGACGTCGCGCGTCCAGCGGGGCTTGGGGGCGGGTGAGATGCCCTGGGGCAAATACCACAGCCACCGCGCGCGGCGGATGCGGGCCGCCTGTGCCGGGGGAATTTTGTCGCGCCAGTGCGGACCAAACGCGCGCTCGAAGTCGGTGTTCTGCGTTAGCACGCGCCACGTGTAAAGGAGTGCCAGCACGCCGCTCGCGCCGCCGGCAATCTGGGGGGCGCGTCTGCCCGATCCCATGCCGCGCAACATCCGTGAAATCCCGAACAGCGCGACGAGCGGCGACAGCGCCGTGGCGAGCATCTTCGCCACGTAAAGGCCACGGTTGAGCGGCGAGCCGGTCTTGACGAAGAACAGCGCGCCCGTGCCGAGCGTCAACAGCGTGGAGAGCCACGCGAGAAGGTCCTGGCGTTTGTGTGATTTTGTGTTTTGCATAGTTTCCTTTCTGTCAGCAGATTGAGCAGATCAAGCAGATTTTTGGGATTGGTACACGGATGAACCCGGAAAGGACGGATTTTTTTGTCATGAAAACAATCCATAGCATCCGTGAAATCTGTGTACGATTCCTCCTATAGCAGCCCCAGTTCTCCGGCGCGGTGGGTGGCCTCGGTACGGTTGTGGACGTCGAGTTTGCTGTAGATGCTCTTCAGGTGCTGTTTCACCGTTCCTGTGGCGATGAAGAGTTTGGCGGCAATCTCCTTGTTGGACGCGCCGACCGCCAGCATCCGCAGCACCTCAATTTCGCGTTCACTGAGCGGCTCGACGAGCGCCTGTTCTCTGTGCTGTGGCCGGTCTTCTCTGTGCTGTGGCCGGTCTCTGACCGCGCCACCCTCCGCGACGACCTGCTCCACGAAGGCCGGCGCCGCGCGTTTGACGTCGGGCAGCAGCGCCAGCACGCGCGCGTCCTCGTCGAGAAAAGCGCGGACGTAGTCCTGCGGCGCGGCGAGTTTGACGGCGCGCGTCAGCCGTTCCAGCGCCGTGGGATGGTAGCCGGCTGCCGCTTCGGTGAGCGCCTGCAGGATGTACACCGTCACCAGCCAGCGCCCCAGGCCGCGCTCCTGCGTGAAGCGTTCCAGGCGCGCAAGCCACTGCCGCGCGTCGGCAATCCGGCCTTGCGCCAGCAGCAACCGCGCGTAGACCAGGTGCCCTTCGATACGCAGATATGCCGGCGTATTATCATCGAGCGATAACTGCATCGTCTCGGCCCATTGTATCACAAAGTTGAGGTCGCCCTGGCGCAGGCGCAGATTGGCTTCGGTTGCCGCCAGCCAGTGCGCGTCGGTGAGAGCTTCTTGCGAGGCGAAATGTTGGGCGCGTTGCACGGCATCGAGCGCGGCCTCGGTTTCGCCGCAAGCGTACAGGATCGGCGCAGCGATGCCGAGCGATAACATCAGCAGGCTGCCGATGGCGAGCGGTTCGCTGAGGGCCTGGCCTTGTTCGAGATACCGGCGCGCCAGCTCGAGCTGGTTGGCCTCGTAGTGGAGCAGCGCCAGGCGGGTGAAAACCAGGCCCGCCAGTGGTGAGGGCTGCCCCGCCGCCTCGGTGTAACGCTCGATGGCCTGGTGGCAGAGGGCGACGGCCTCGCGGCGTTTGCCGTGGCTGTCGAGTGCCGCCGCCAGCGACATTTCCACAACGACGGCGAAGACCTGGTTCTCCAGCGATTTTCCGATCTGTTGCGCCTCGCGCAGGGTGGCGATGGCTTTGGCGATGTCGCCGGTGCGCTCTTCTGCTTCGGCCATGCCCCACAGGCCGAGGATGCGCCAGTGCGGGTGCTCCTTCTTGAGCAGGCGCAGCGCAGCGTCGATGTGCTCTGTGGCACATTCGTAGTCACGGCGGCCCAGGGCGATGTAGCCGCGCAGCAGCCACAGCTTGCCCAGGTCGGCGGGCGGGATTTTGCCCGGACGGGGGCGTTTGTCGGCGGCATCGGGGAAAGCGTCGGGATACGTCGCGCGCAGGCAGGCTTCGGCGGCGTCGGCGTAGACTTCCGCCGGTTCCACATCACCGGTGAACACAAGAATCCAGCCTTTGGTGGTTGCCAGCGTGCTGTCGGCGCGCACGCAAGCGTCGGGCAGGGCGTCGAGCCAGCCGCGCACCGTTGTGACGCCGCCGCTGTGCAGGGTGGGTTCGGCGGCCTGGCGGATGAGGCGTTCGGCGTCGTTGAGTAGCCCGTTCGCCACGGCGGGATCGTCGGCGACGGCTGCGCCGGAAAGGGCGTGCTGGATGGCGGTTGAGAGTTCGCCCTGCCTTTCGTACCACAGCGCCGCGCGGTGGTGCAACCGGGCGGCCTTGTCGGGCGGGAGGGTGGGGCGCAGCGTCTCGGCGAAGAGGCGGTGATAGCGGTACCATTCGCGGCGATGATCGAGCGGGATGAGGAACAGATTGGCGGCCTCCAGGCGTTCGAGCATGGCCTGGCTGTCGTCGCGGTCCGTCACCGCATCGCACAGCGGGGCCGTGAGCCGGTCGAGGATGACGGTTTGCCGGAGAAAGTCGCGCACGGCCGGCGGCTGGCGTTGGAGCACTTCGGCTACGAGGTAATCGAGCACGTAGCGGTTATCGCCGCTGAAGGCCGCGATGAAGGTGCGCGTATCGGCCTGCCCGCCCTGGCGCGTTGCCATGTCCTGCAGGGCCAGCGCCGCCAGTTGCAGCCCGGCGATCCAGCCCTCGGTGCGTGCTTCCAACGCCTCTACGACCTGCGGCGAGAGCGTCAGCCGCATGGTTTGGCTGAGGAAGGCGGCGGCCTCTGCGGCGGTGAAGCGCAGGTCGCGCTCGCGCAGTTCGACGACCTGGTTGCGGGCGCGCAGGCGGGGCAGGGGGAGCGGCGGGTCCTCGCGGGTGTTGATGACGGTGTGCATAATCGGCGGCTGATTTTCCAGCAGGAAGCGCGTGATGGCGTGGACGGCGTCGTTGGTGATGAAGTGGTAGTCGTCGAGCACGAGCACCAGCGGCGTCCCGGCGGCGGCGATGTCCGCGATGAGCGGCGCGATCAGCCGGTCGAGCGCCGTCGCGTTGGTCTGGGCGAGGCCGGCCGGTTGCAGGAGCGCCTGGACGGAGCGCCCGATGCGCCCGTCGGCCTGTTGGAGCGCGGCGATGAGGTAGGCGAGGAAGTGCAGCGGGTCGTTGTCGCCTTCATCCAGCGAGAGCCAGGCGATTTCGCGCGCGGTGGCGCACACCCATTCGGTGATCAGCGTCGTCTTGCCGAACCCGGCCGGCGCGGAGAGGAGCGCAAGCCGCTTGCCGGCGCGCAGCCCCTCGTCGAGTTGCGCGAGCAGGCGCGGGCGCGCCACCAGGTTGGGGCGCGTCGGCGGGATGTAGAGTTTGGTCACAACCAGGGATGTGAGCATAGAGCCTAACCACGCAAATTCTTGCCCAACGAGCACAAAACGGGCGTCGCAGGGCCTTTTTATTTCCGGCTTGTCCGGGTTAGGGTAATCTTAACACAAGTTGGGAATTCTACACAAATCGGGTCTTCCCATTCTCAAAAGGCGCGGATCTGGCGATCCGCTTGGAACAAGAGATAAGGCGCGGATCTGGCGATCCGCTTGGAGCGAGAGATAGGGGCGCGGATCTGGCGATCCGCTTGGAGCGAGAGATAGGGGCGCGGATCTGGCGATCCGCTTGGAGCGAGAGATGGGGGTGCGGATCTGGCGATCCGCTTGAAGCGAGAGATGGGGGCGCGGATCTGGCGATCCGCTTGAAGCAAGAGATGGGGGCGCGGATCTGGCGATCCGCTTGGAGCGAGAGATGGGGGCGCGGATCTGGCGATCCGCTTGGAGCGAGAGATGGGGGCGCGGATCTGGCGATCCGCTTGAAGCAAGAAATGGAATGGCTGGCTTGCCGACCACGAATGGGACAGCGAATAAACGAATTTGGGCCTTGGCTAGACTAAAAACTCGCGTTTGTCGAGTCGCCTATTTGTTTGAAATTCGTGGTCCGCCAACGTGCCTGAATAGTTATCGCTTTTCTACGCAAATCTCTTTCTTGTCCTCAAGACAAAGAACCTTATAATGAAGGCGTTGGAATCAGGAGGTAGGCGATTGTGGCGACTGTGATCGTAAGCCATATCCCGGATGCGCTTTACGAAAAGTTGAGACAAGCGGCTCGCTTGCATCGTCGCAGCATCAGCCGTGAAATTGTTGCTTGCATCGAGCGGGCAATGCGCCAACCGATGGAACTTGAAGGGACGTTGGCGAGAGCCCAGGTGTTGCGGGAAATAACGTTGGCCTATCCCATAAGCGATGATGCCTTTACGGAGGCCAAAACGGCAGGGCGAGCATGAGTGTCGGTTTAGGAGTTGTGTATGGCAATCACCGATAGAGTAGCGCGGTTGCGCCAGTACAGTTTGGACGCCGTCCCTACGCTTTCGAGCGAGCGGGCGGAGTTGATGACGGCGTTCTACCGGACGGGCGACGACGCGGTTTCTACGCCGGTGCAGCGGGCGCTGGCGTTTCGCTATTTGCTGGAACACAAGGCGATCTACATCCACCCTGGCGAACTGATCGTGGGCGAGAAAGGCCCCACGCCCAAAGCCACGCCGACGTACCCGGAACTGTGCTGTCACACGCTATCTGACCTCGACATCCTCAACACGCGGGAGAAAATCCCCTTTGCCGTCAGCCCGGAGACGCGGCAGGTGTACGCCGATACGCTCATTCCCTTCTGGCGAGGCCGCACGATGCGCGAACGCATCTTCGCGGCGATGACGCCGGAATGGAAGGACGCTTACGACGCGGGCATCTTCACCGAGTTCATGGAGCAGCGTTCGCCGGGCCATACCGTGCTCGACGATAAAATTTATCGCAAGGGGATGCTCGATTTCAAGGCCGACATTCAGGTCAGCCTCGATGCGCTGGATTTCGACCGCGACCCGGAGGCGCACGCTAAACGGGAGCAGCTCAAGGCGATGGCGATTGCGGCGGACGCGCTGATCCACTTCGCCGAGCGCCACGCCGAGAAGGCGCGTGACCTGGCGGCGCAGGAGGCCGATCCGGCGCGCAAGCGCGAATTGGAGCACATCGCCGAGGTCTGCACGCACGTCCCCGCGCACGCGCCCCGCGATTTCTGGGAGGCGCTGCAATATTACTGGTTCGTTCACCTGGGCGTGACGATAGAACTGAACCCGTGGGACTCGTTCAACCCCGGCAAACTCGACCAGCACCTGGAGCCGTTTTACCGCAAGGGATTGAACGATGGAACGCTGACCCGCGAACAGGCCGAGGAGCTGTTGCAGTGCTTCTGGATCAAGTTCAACAACCAGCCCGCGCCGCCCAAAGTGGGGGTGACGGCGGCGGAAAGCGGTACGTACACCGACTTCGCGCAGATCAACGTCGGCGGCGTGCGCCCGGATGGGACGGACGGCGTCAGCGAGGTCACGTATCTCATCCTGGACGTGATCGAAGCGATGCGCCTGTTGCAGCCCAGTTCGTCCATTCAGGTGAGCCGCGAGAATCCCGACGCCTTCATCAAGCGGGCGGGGCGCATCATTCGCACCGGGTTTGGGCAGCCGTCGGTGTTCAACACGGAGACGGTCATCGCGGAGATGCTGCGCGCGGGCAAGAGCCTGGTGGACGCGCGCTGCGGCGGCACGAGCGGCTGTGTGGAGACGGGGGCGTTCGGCAAGGAGAACTACAATCTGACGGGGTACTTCAACCTGCCCAAAGTGCTCGAACTCACACTACACAACGGTGTGGATCCGCGCACGGGCAAGCAGCTCGGCCCGCGCACCGGCGACCCGCGCGGGTTCGGGAGTTTCGACGAACTGTTCGCCGCCTTCGAGACGCAGCTCAACTACTTCGTGGACGTGAAAATTCAGGGCAACCACACCATCGAGCGGCTGTACGCGCACTATATGCCCGTCCCGTTCCTGTCGTTGCTGATCGACGACTGCATCGCTAACGGCAAGGATTACCACGACGGCGGCGCGCGCTACAACACGTCGTACATCCAGGGTGTGGGGCTTGGCTCGATCACGGACGCACTGACGGCGATCAAGTATCACGTGTTCGACGGCGGGGGGCGCGGTCTGGAGACCGGCCCCAGCGACCTATTTCCATTTAGCTCTGGCCGGTCTCTGACCGAGCCGGCTGAACCACGGGTGACTATGGAGGAATTGCTCGACGCGCTGGCGCACGATTTCGTCGGGTACGAGCGCCTGCGGCAGCGGCTGCTCAATCGCACGCCGCGCTATGGCAATGACGACGATTACGCCGATACCGTGATGCGCGCCGTCTTCGAGGCGTATTTCAAGGCAGTCGATGGACGGCCCAACACGCGGGGCGGCGCGTACCACATCGACTTGCTGCCGACGACGTGCCATGTCTACTTCGGCAGCGTCACCGGTGCGACCGCCGACGGGCGCAAGGCGTGGACGCCGCTTTCGGAGGGCATTTCGCCGGTGCAGGGGGCAGACCGGCGTGGCCCGACCGCCGTGATCAAGTCCGCCGCCAAGATGGATCACGTTCGCACGGGCGGCACGCTGCTCAATCAGAAGTTCACGCCGTCGGTTTTGCGGGACGAGGCCGGGTTGGATGGGCTGGTGGGGCTGATTCGCGGGTATTTCGCGCTGGGCGGGCATCACGTGCAGTTCAACGTGGTGGACGCGGCGACCTTGCGCGCGGCGCAGCGCAACCCGGAGCAGTACCGCGACCTCATCGTGCGGGTGGCGGGGTACAGCGACTACTTCTGCGATCTCGGCAAGGCGTTGCAAGACGAGATCATCGCCCGCACGGAGCACACGGGATTTTGAACATCGAGCGCGATAACTTTACCACAGAGACACGGAGAACACAGAGATTTTTCTCCGTGCCCTCTGTGTCTCTGTGGTTATTTCTATGAGGAGGTTGTAATGCACGTTTCGACGACGAAGAGTTTGTATGCGCGGTGGCGGACGCTGCCGGTGGGGAAAGTGAAGCTGACCGGTGGTTTCTGGTTTGAGAAGCAGGCGATCAATCGCCGGGTGAGTTTGCGACACGGCTATCGGATGCTGGTACAGTCAGGCAATCTCAACAACTTGCGGCTAGCCGTCGGTGCGGGGGAAGGAGCATACCGCGGGCCGGTTTTTATGGACTCGGACGTGTACAAGTGGCTGGAAGCCGCGTCCCTCGATTTGGCGAATGACCGAGACCCGGAGTTGGAGGCATTGGTGGATGAGGTCATCGCGCTGGTGGCGGCGGCGCAGCAGCCGGATGGCTATATCAACTCGTATTACCAGGTCAACAAGAAGCCGGAAGACCGCTGGACGAACCTGGATCACGATCACGAACTGTATTGCGCCGGGCATCTCTTCGAGGCGGCGGTGGCGCATCACCGGGCGACGGGCAAGCGGGAGTTGCTCGACGTGGCCTGCCGCTTCGCCGACTGCATCGATGGCATCTTCGGGCCGGGCAAGCGCGATGGCGCGCCGGGTCACCCGGAGATTGAACTGGCGCTGGTGGAGCTGTACCGCGAGAGCGGCGAGCAACGCTATCTCAACCTGGCGATCTTCTTCATCGACGCGCGCGGCAAGGGGCGGATGCGCGGGTATGGGCGCTGGGGCGCGGCGTATCACCAGGATCACGTTCCTGTGCGCGAGGCGTTGGAAGTGGTCGGACACGCCGTCCGCCAGCTTTATCTCACCGCCGGTGTTGCCGATGCGTACCTGGAAACCGGCGAGCAGGCGTTGATGGATGCGCTGCTGCGGCTCTGGCACGATGCGACGGCGCGCAAAATGCATCTTACCGGCGGATACGGCGCGCGGCACGAGGGCGAGGCGTTCGGTCACGCCTACGAGCTGCCGAGCGACGAGTGTTACTGCGAGACCTGTGCCGCGATTGCCGCGATGATGTGGAACTGGCGTATGTTGCTGGCGACGGGCGATCCGCGCTACGCCGACACGCTGGAACGCTCGCTCTACAACGGCTTCCTGAGCGGCGTCTCGCTCGATGGGCAGCGGTATTTCTACGTGAATCCCTTGCAGAGCCGGGGTGGGATCGCGCGCCCGGAGTGGTACGGCTGCGCGTGTTGTCCGCCGAATGTGATGCGCCAGATCGCGCTGGTGGGGAATTACATGGCGACGACCGACGAGACGGGCATTCAGGTGCATCAATACGCTTCGGCGACAATCGAGGCGGCGGTGGGGGACGAGCGTGTGGTTTTGCAGATGGACACGCGCTATCCCTGGGAGGGTCACGTGCGGGTCACCGTCGCGGAGACGAGGAGCGGCGAGTGGACGTTGGCGTTCCGTGTCCCCGGCTGGTGCAACCACGCCGCATTGTGGCTTAACGGCGACATTATCGCGGGTGGGGCGAGCGACGGGAATTACGTGACGCTGACACGGGCCTGGCAGCCGGGCGACGTGGTGGAACTCGATCTGGAAATGCATCCCCGTCTCACTGCGCCCAACCCGCGCGTGGACGCGATCCGGGGCAGCCTCGCCATTGAGCGTGGGCCGTTGGTCTATTGCCTTGAGGAAGAGGACCAGGAGGCGGGCGTGGATTTGCTTGACGTGCGCCTTTTGCCTGACGCGGAATTAGAGGCTGAATGGCGTGACGATTTGCTCGGCGGCGTGGTCACGGTCTCGGCGGAGGGCTATGTGGCGGACGTGCAGGATTGGGAGACCGCACTCTATCGGCCTGTGCCCGTGCTGGAAACAATTGCGCGCCCGGTCAAGTTGCTCGCCGTGCCCTACTACGCCTGGGCCAATCGCACACCGGGCACGATGCGAGTCTGGATTCCACAAGCCCGGCCTTGAATAAGCCGGGCTGAATGGCCGCGATGAACTCGAATCATCAGGAGTCCTCATACGGCAGGCCACACTGACGAGAGGCAAAGAACTCTAACCGCGAATCGCGCGAATTTTCGCTAATTTTTAAGAAGATTTGTAGTAGTCAAGATGATCTTGCAATCACGAATCGAAGCATCGTACACGGATTTCACGGATTCCATGGATTTTTAGGGAAAGAAATCCGTGTTTTCTGTATTCATCCGTGTACCAAAATTGCAATATGCTTCTGCCCAGTTCAATTTTTAAGAAGATTCGCGTAGATTTGCGAGATTAGCGGTTAATTTTATACGAGGAGATCAACGTGAAAATCTACATCAGCGCGGATATCGAGGGCGTTACGGGAACGACCGAGTGGGACGAAACCGAGAAAGGCACGGCAGCTTATGCGGAATTCCGTGAGCAGATGACGGCGGAGGTTGCCGCCGCTTGTGAGGGCGCGTTCAACGCGGGCGCGACGGAAATCTGGGTCAAGGATGCGCATGATTCGGCGCGCAACCTGCTCGCCGCCAAACTTCCACCGGAGGTCAATCTCATCCGGGGATGGTTGGGGCATCCCTTTAGCATGGTCGGTGGATTGGATGAGACGTTCCAGGCCGTGATGATGATCGGCTACCATGCGCCGGCGGCGTCGGATGCCAATCCGCTGGCGCACACGATGAACAGAGGGATCACGCACCTCAAGATCAACGGTGAACTCGCGTCGGAATTTTTGCTGCACGCTTATGCTGCGTCTCTGAAACATGTGCCGGTTGTCTTCGTATCCGGCGATGCCGGGCTATGCCGTCACGTGCAGAGTTTCAATCCGCACATTGGAACGTGCGCCGTCAAAGAGGGCGTCGGCAACGCCACATTCAATATCCACCCGCTGCGCGCCGTGCAGGCAATCCGCGAAGGCGCGCAGCAGGCTCTTACCGGAGACCTGTCCCGCTGTCTGGTTCCGCTGCCGGAACACTTCCACGTCGAAGTCTGTTTTCGCAATCACGCGAGCGCCTATCGCGCTGCGTTCTTCCCCGGCGTCAGGGCAGAAGGGCCGCACACGGTCAGTTTTGATACGGTGGATTACTTCGAGGTCGCACGGACGTTGATGTTTGTGTTGCGTAGTTAGGGTTCGACGATCCCCTTGAGCATTTTTGGATCTACTGAGTCTATGATGATTGCCGTTTTATGTCCGCGTCTTCATCGGCCCAGGCCGTAGTTCCGCGCGCCCGTCAAAATACACCGCCACCCACTGCGCCAGGCGCTTGCCGAGCCGCCGCGCGGCGGCAATCTCCTTCTCCTCGCGGGGTTTGCCTGCCGTCACCGCGCCATAGTGGAGGGTGAACTGCGGGCCGGTGTAGTCCGTCACGCCGAACGTCAGCATCCCCACGTTCATCATCATAATGAGAATGGACATGCACGTGAGTTCCGCGCCGCCGCCCCAGCCGCCGGAGGTGGAGAAAGCGCAGCCGATTTTGCCGTCCATTTGTCCCCAGGTTGGGTGTGAGATGTCATCCCAGAACTTCTTCATTTTCCACGAGACCACGCCTACATAGGTCGGCGTCCCGCAGGCGATGCCGTCGGCCCATAGGGCGTCTTCAACCGTCGCGTCGTCCACGCGAAGCAAGCGCACTTCCATGCCATCGATGTCCCGCGCGCCCTCGGCCACGTATTCGGCCATTTGCGCGGTATTGCCGGTTTTGCTGTCGTAGAGTACCAGGATTTTACCCATGGCTCCTCCAATTGGAAATGTAGGGCGATTTGCCAAATCGCCCTACACTCTTTTGTTCTATGCTGCAAAGTGCTTGAATTGCGGCAGATAGTCCCTATTCTGCGCCAACATTTCATTGACCATCTGCTTGATTTCCGCCAATGAAAGCACCGCTGCCGTCAGCGGGTCGCTGGCGATGGCATGGAAGACGAGGCGCGGGTCGCCGGTGAGGGCGGCTTCGACGGCCATCTCCTCGGTGGCGACGACAACCTGGTTGAGCGGCGCGACCTGGCGCGGCAGCGCGCCGACGTGAACCGCGTGCAGGCCACCTTTGTCCACGTAGACGGGCACTTCGACGCACACGCCGTCCGGCAGATTGGTGATGAGGCCGGTGTTGGGGACGTTGCCGTTGAACTGGAAGACCTCACCGCCTTGCAGCGCGTTGATGATGTACGAGGCGTACTCATGGCCGCGTTGCAGGTCAATCGTCTCCTGTGCCAGCCATTCGCGGATGCCGTCTTTCCAATCGTGCTCGCGTTGGCGGTACTCGTTGAGGATATAGGCGTAGTGGCCAGGATTCCAGCCCGTCCCGTGTGTGCAGTACTTCTCGATAAGGTCGGGCCGTTTGCGGAACCACCAGTTGTACTCGGAGTTGTGGCCGCTGGATTCGGTGACGTAGTAGTCCAGGTGCAGGAACATCTCGTTGCGTACCTGTTCCTCGTTGTAGATGTCCGGGTTTTCGGTGATGGCCTTGCGGATGAGCGGGTAAGCGTCCACGCCGTTCCACTCGTATTTAAGGTACCATGCCAGGTGGTTGATGCCCGCGCAGGTGTAGGTGATCTCCTCCATCGGCGCGCCGATCCAGCGGGCGAGCATGGCCGCCGTACCCTGAACGCTGTGGCACAGGCCGGTCAGTTGGATGAACGATTCGCGCTGCATCGCCCGACACAGCATCGCCATGGGGTTGGTGTAGTTGAGCATGGTGGCCTTGGGACAATATTTCTCCATATCCTTGACAATGCCCAACATCACGGGGATAGTGCGCAGCGCGCGGAAGATGCCCGACGGGCCGCGCGTGTCACCGACGTTGATGTCCACGCCGTACTTTTTGGGGATGAGGATGTCGTGCTGCCACACGTCCACGCCGCCCGCCAGGATCGTGACGATGACGGCATCCGCACCTTCCAGGGCTTCGGCGCGATTCATCGTCGCCATCACCTGCGCGGGATACTTGCCCTCGGTTACGATGCGGTTCACCGCCTGGTTGATGAAGTCCAGCCGCTCGGCATCGATGTCCATCAAAGCCAGCGTCGCGTCCTCCAGCAGGGGGAACGTCAAAATGTCGCGCACCAGACTGCGCGTGAAGCCAAAACTACCGGCGCCGATAAAAGCAATTTTTGTCATAGTGTATAACCTCCATAGGGATTTGGTAATGAGTAATGAGTAATGAGTAATGAGTAATGGGTAATGAGTAATGAGTAATGAGTAATGAGTAATGAGTAATGAGTAATGGGTAATGAGTAATCAGTAATCAGTAATGGGCATTGAGTGAAGTGTAACCCCTTGCTCTTTTACTCTTCACTCTTTACTCTTTACTCTTTACTCTTTACTCTTTACTCTTTACTCCTTTCTCCCCCGTTTCTTTGAGATCGGGTTCGTCGGGGCGGATCGGCGTCACCAGGACTTTATCGACCCGGTGTCTGTCCATGTCCACAACTTCAAAACGCAGATTGTCGCACTCGAACCATTCGCCCGAGGTGGGGATGCTTTCCAGATAGTAGATGATGAACCCGCCCACGGTTTGATAGTCGCCCAGTTCTTCATCAGGCAGTTTTTCGATGTCAAACAACTTTTTCAGACGGTCGATCGGCAACATCCCATCCAGCAACCAGGAACCATCTTCGCGTTGGATGGCTTCAGGCTCCTCGGGTTCGTCATTAGCGGGCATGTCGCCCACAATGCTTTCGAGGATGTCGGTATCGGTGACCATGCCCTGGATGACGCCGTATTCATCGATGACGACGGCAATGTGCGTGCCCTTCTGTTTGAACAGGTCCAGCAATTTCAACGTCGACATATTCTCCGGCACGAAGAGCGGCGGGCGCGCCAGGGCGCCCAAATCCAGAGGTTGACCGGCTAAATGTTGTTCCAGAATATCTTTGGCATACACGACGCCGAGGAGGTTGTCCAGGTCGTCTTTGCTCAACAAAAAGCGCGAGTAGGGGCTGAGGATGATCTTTTGCCGCGTGACCTCCGGCGGGTCTGCCAGGTCAAGCCAGACGATCTGCGGACGCGCCGTCATCACCGCGCCGACGCGTTGTTCGTCCAATCGCAGCACGCTTTCGAGGATATCCTGTTCGGTTTCTTCGAGCGCGCCGCTCTGCGTACCTTGTTCGATGAGGATTTCGATTTCTTCCTGGGTGATCGCCGGTTCGGTCGAAGGTTTGATTTTCAGCAGCCACAGCACGAAGTTGGTGGATAGGCTGAGCAATTTGACCAACGGTGAAGCCAACGTGGAGAGAAAATTCATCGGCGGGGCGACGACGACGGCGATCCGCTCGGCGTTGTTAAGCGCCAGTCTTTTGGGCGCCAGTTCACCGACGATCAGCGACAAGTAGGTGAGGATGACGACCACTGTCCCCACACCGATGGCATCGCTGTAGGGTTTGAGGGCGGGAAACGCGCTGAGCCAGGCGGCGATGGTGCGCGCCAGCGTCGCGCCGCCGAACGCGCCGGACAGGATGCCAATCGTCGTGATGCCGATTTGGATCGTTGCCAGGAATGTGTTGGGATCGTCGGCGAGTTTAAGCGTGAGCCGGGCGTGGCGGTTGCCTGTATCCGCCAATTGTTGCAGGCGCGTCTTACGGGCTGAGACGATCGCCATCTCGGACATTGAAAAAAGACCATTGGTAAGCAGCAAAAGCGCGATAATCAAAATCTCTAGAAACGGGTCGTTCATTACACTCCTGATCCTGTATTGATGCTACACGTTGTTTCTTGGATCAGCCCTATCATATCATAACATAAGATATTCGCATTATTGTGGAACTCGCCGGTGATTTGAAAGCCGTGCTTTTGGTAGTAGTGGATGGCGCGGTGATTGTGCGCCATCACGCCCCCCCAGAGAATTATGCGGCGTTGACCGAAACGGCGAGCCAGGTCGAATACGAGGGGCAGCAGCAACGATCCCAGGCCGCGATGCTGGTAGGCATCGGCGATGGTTGGTCCAAAGCGGCAAGCGGTGGCGGGGTCCAGGGGGATGCCGTAGTTTTGGTAGCGCTTTGTATCGTCGGGGGTCAGGTCGAAACTTAGCTCGAATAGGGCGATGATGCGTTTGGCATCGGTGGTGACCAATCGCAGCTTGTCGTAGCACGCAATCGCTGCACATAGCTCCTGCGCCATCGTCAGGTCGTAGCTGGCGAACGAGGCGAACGCGCGCGTTTGCGGCGATAGCTCGGTCAGGAATTCGGCAAGTTGCGTGGCGTCGTCCGGCAGCAGCGGGCGGAAGGTGAGTGTCTCGTCGGGGGGCAGCGTCACCGTGCGATAGAAGTTATCGGGATGCGCGGCGACGTCAGCCAGGGTGAGAGGAAGTGCTTGAGGCGGGGCGTTCATTACACTCCTGCCGTATGAATTTCAAATCCGGTCTCCAGGTGTCTACCACCCCTCTGGCCAGTGCAAGACCATCCATCGTTGTGCTTCAGTTTCTGGCGAGGGGCTCCGCGAAGAGGATGTGCGTGCGCGCAGCTTCCACAACATATCCAGCGCCTCTGAACCACTTATCCCCTGCCTTGCCAGATAACAGCCGATCACGGTGCCTGTACGTCCCAAACCTGCCATACAGTGAACATAGACACATTGTTGTTGGCGTATGGCTCGATCTATCTGATTAAGGATGGCGCGCATCATAGCGGGAGATGGTGCATCGTGGTCCGGGATGGGCATCCGCTGGTAGAGAGCCTGCTCACCGAGTTGGTCTGCGTAGGATAATCCCTCACCTTCTTCGGTCAAGTCAATGAAGAGCCGGACGCCAGTTTTTAACAGCAGCGGTACGTTGGTATCGGCAATATGCGCCCAGCGTTGGCCGGCATAGGCGCCGGCCAACAGCAAACCGGGTTCAACCCAATAGGCTTCGGGAAATGGTGTCTCCATTAGAAACATTCCATTTGATTCCAAATCGCCGGATCGTACTCCACACCCAATCCCGGCCCTGTGGGGACGGCGACCGCGCCGTTGTGGATGGCAAAATCGGGCGTATACCACGGCTCCGGCGCATGGGCTGCACCGTGATATTCCTGGTGCGGTCCCAGGTTCGGCGCGACGGCGGCGAAGTGCAGCACCGGGGCAGCTTCCGCGCCGGTTTTTGGACTGTGCGGCATGATCGGCATACTGGCGGCTTCGGCCATCCGCGCGACGCGCATCAGGCGAATGAGGCCGCCGTTGTACATCACGTCGGTTTGCACCACGTCTACCACGCGCTCACGGATCATCCAATCGAATAGCGGTAGACTCGAATCCTGCTCGCCGCCGGCGACGGGCAGCTCCAGCGCGTCGGCGACTTGCTTGGTCTGCCAGTAATCCTGCCAGGGACACGGTTCCTCGAAGAAAGCGACGCCGTAATCCGCCAGCAGCGCGCCGACCTCGATGGCGTGCGCGGCGTCGTAGGAGCTGTTGGCGTCCACGTAGATCGTCACGTCGTCGCCGAAGGTTTGACGCGCCAGGGGGATGAGGCGCGCGGTGCGACCCGGCAGCGCGTCGGCGTTGGCGCTCATCCGCCCGCCGATCTTGAGCTTGACGGCGGTTGCGCCGGTTTCGGCCAGGCGCGCTTGCAACCACGCGACTTCTTCCTCCGGCGTCGTGTCGCGGCGCATACTGGAAAGGTAGATGGGGATGGCTTGTCGCAGCAGCGGGCCGAGCAGTTCGCACACGGGCTTACCCGCCAGCTTGCCGAGCATGTCCCACAGTGCCAGTTCCACGTAGGCTACCGGACTCCACAGCGCGATGCCCGCCAGCTTGTACGCGCTTTTGTAGGCATAGACGCCATCCACCAGCGCCTCCAAGTCGCGCGCGTCCTTGCCGATAAAGTATGGCGCGACAAGCTGTTGCAAGATCGGCCAGAGGTACTCGATGCGCCCGTGCGCCATCACGACGCCTTCCGCGCCGTCCGCCGAACGCACGCGTACCAGTTGCCGTCCGCGATAGCGCAAGGCTTCGATAGAAGCAACGGGGATAGGACTATTGAAAGTCGTGTGCAAATTCAGCATATCACAAATTGATGATTTGCCCTTCTCGGCGCGCAATCTCCACAATCGCCCTATCACTGCCCAACTCGAATTGCTTTTGGCCTACAGCAACGGGTTCAATGCGGCTGTCCATTCGTGCTGCCACACGCCATAGTAACATAATGTCGTCGTGTCGTAATGGGGCATCAAATTGCTCTGAGACGACCGCGAGATCAATGTCGCTCCAGGTCTGTGTTTGATTGCGCGCGTGAGAGCCGAAGAGCACTCCATAACGCACAGCAATGCCCTGTTCGACTAAGGCGTGGAGGTATTGCCGGACAGATTGGATAACTGCTGAATCAGCCATTGATACACCTCCTCTGCACGTTGGAAATACTGTTTGGCCTCACCTATGAGTGGCGGCGCTTGCAGGTGGTCAGGATAGCGTCCTTCGATATTAAAGACGTTCATTTCAGCCAATGTGTCAATCTGCTCCTCAGTCCAAGACAAGCCTGTCAATTCTGCTAATCTGACCAGGTTGTGAAGACGTGGCGCTATATCTTGCGTATGGTGGCAAACGATAGCTTTGAGTAGTTTTTCCAGGCTCAGATGTGCGAAGAACAAGCTATGCCGGACTTTATGCTGCTCAAGTAGATCTTGCGCAACTTGCCAATCTTCGACGGCGCTGTTCTGCCAGTAGGCGATTTGCTTTTGTATGTCCAGCATAGCTTTCTTGCTTTTTGAGTCTTTAACTCAACGAACTCTTGCTGCGCGTCTTCTGCAATTCGAGCTGCGGCATCCGGCGGGCGAGCAAGTCCAGTGACAGTTCGATGGATTCGCGGGCTTCGTCGGGCGTCGTCGTGCCGATGGTAACCATGTCGCAGTCGCGGATGGTGTTCCACACGAAGGCCAGACCGACGATGGGCATGAGCCGCCCCGCCGCCAGTGGCTTGATCGTCATCACGGGCTTCTTGGCGTCCCGGATGATGCGCTGCACCCAGTCTACTTCCACCTGCATCAGGAATCCGGCGGCGTTGTAGATCTGGATGTAAGTCTCGACGTCGGCCTCCATCCTGTCGGCGTAGATCACCGTCTCTGGCATGTGGGTGGAAAGGCCGGGGATCATGCCGCGCTCGCGGATCAGTGCCGTGTACTTATCCAGGTGGCGGATGGTCCTGGTCATCCGGTCGGCCAGCGCGTCGGTGATGGCCTGATGCGGCATGCAGAACGTGGCATGGTACTTCTCTTTGCACAGGTCGAACACGCGCTCCGGCTCGGATTCCGCCGGGCCGCCGGGCATAATGTTGAAGTGCGGTGTGACGATGCGTGTGATGGCTTTGCCGTTGCGCTGTTCGGCATCTTGCAGCGCCGCTTCCAGCTTGTCGTTCATTGGCCCCATCACCGCATCCACGCCGTATTCCAGGAACACGTCCAGGATCGCGGCGATGGTTTGTGGATTGTGGTGTGTCTGGATCCATTTGTCCTTCGCCAGACTGGTGTGCGACCAACCGAGGAACCAGTTGGTGCCGATCAACAACCGGGGCAACGAGACTCCTCCCACTATAGTACGCGGAAATTCAGACATGATTGAGCCTCCTAAGTAAAATAGTCAACGGATTAAACGGATGGAACGGATTGGGATTTGTACGGCAAAGGTTGCAACTTTACTTTGTCCTTCAACACTTCGTATTCTGGGTCTTTGTGAACCAGGATTGCATTGTGTGCGGCGGCAAAGCCCGCGATCAACGCATCGGCAAAGGAGATACGATGCGCCGCTTTGAAACTTGCAGCCAGCCGCAGTGTGGCTTCATTCTTCGGCACGTTCGGCCATCAATCGGTCATATAAACGTCCTTGTGTTCTGTCTTCCTGCAATGCAGCGATGGTTCTAGCTAACGATATCGAAGAGTTCTCCTCTATTTGTTTATAGGTAAACTCGGGACGCGTCGCTGGTTTTTGTCGTGTTTGGATAAATAACGCGAAATCTAACACTTCGGCTACGCGTTCCTCCGATAATTCTTCGATCACGCTGAATAATGCGGCTTTGACGTCTGCCGCTGTTGCTTCGTTTGTCAGGGTCATTGATAGCCTCCTACGCCTAACCCGGAACTTGTACTTCAATTGTAATCTGTTTTCGTGATTATGCGAGAGGGCTAAATCGCTTGTGCGGGCAAGGTGGCGAAGCTCTGTTCCAAGACACGAATGGCCCGCAACATCGTCAGATTGACCGGTGTGGGGATGCCGTAGCGTTCGCCCAACGCGACGACTTTGCCGCCAAAGGCTTCGACTTCGGTTTTGCGCCCGGCTTCGATGTCTTGCAGCATCGAGGTTTTGCCCTGCGGCGACAGGGTGTTGAGGAAGGTGTACCAATCGGCGATGTCCTTTTCTTTCAGGTCGATGCCGGCGCGCTCGGCCAACACGATCACTTCGTGCATCAGGGTCTCCATCAACGCCTGGGCCTCCGGTGACGTCTGGAAGATGCCGTAAGTGGCGCGCGTCACCGCCGAGGCCTGGTTCATCCCCACGTTGACCATGAACTTCCACCACAGAATCCGCAGCATATCCACCGGCGTTTCGTAGGCGATGCCGGCGCGCTCGAACGCCGCCTGCACGCGGCGGACACGCTCATCAATGTGCGTATTGTTCGCGTTGCCAACGTAGTGCTTGCCGGGCCTGGTGTAGCTGATACGATTGCCGTCCCGTTGCGCGTCGATGCCGACGGACACGGCATACAGCAGCTTGTCCATCCCGTAGGCCGCGCCGATGATCTCCTCGCTGTCCAGCCCGTTCATCACCGAGATGATCGTGGTCTGCTCGCCGATGACGGATTTCAGATCGGGCACAGCTTCCGGCAGATGATAGTTTTTCAGCGCCACGACGATAAGGTCGGCCGGTTCACCTGGCTCGTCCGGGTGGATCACGGGCACATCGTAATGTTGCCCATTGACGATCAACCCGTCGCGTTTGAGGCGCGCGTAGCGTTCCCCCCGCGCCAGCACCGCTGTCGAGAAGTCGGCAACGTTCAAAAACTGCGTGGCGAAATACCCTCCCATCGCCCCTGCGCCAAAGATCGCAACTTTGTGGATCGGATACACTGTACCCCCTTGAACATAAGCTACGAATTTGCACCAATCTTCACGAATGAAAGGAAGTGTAGAGCAAACTTCAGTTTGCTCGGTCGCAAACTATTAGCTTGCGCTGCATTGTGCGCTATCGAAACACCCACGCCGGAGAAGGCGTTCTTTTTGATGGAGGTATCCAGAGCTTGGGTAAGATCGGTTAAGGCCATAGGTTCATCCTGTCAGTAATACACCTGCCGCAACACTACTTTCCCCGCCGGCGAAAACGCTTGCCCCTCGCGTTCGAGCAGCACGCGCTTCATCGCTGTGCCGCCCTGGTAGCCGCCCAACGATCCGTCGGCGCGGATGGCGCGATGACACGGGACGAGAATCGGGAACGGGTTCTGTGCCAGCGAATTCCCGACGGCGCGCGCGCCACCGGGAACGCCTAGATGCGCGGCGATCCGGCTGTAGGTGCTTACCCAGCCGCGTGGAATCCGGTGTTCGGCCCGCAGGACACGCTGTTGGAAGGCCGGACGCGTCTCCAACGCCGCTAACGTCAACTCGAAGTCGAGTAGCTCACCTTCCAGAAATCGCCGGATTCGTTCCACCAGATCGGCCATAAGGGGATTTGTACCCGGCTGCGCGTTTTCGCACGCTGCGCGCATGCGATCTTCGGCCCCGGCCTGGGCATTGGAAAGAAAGACGCGCCGGATGCGCGGCCCGGCCTCGGTTTCCTGCCAGACGAGGGTGAACGGCCCGAAAGGGGAAGGATGAGTGACGTAAAGAAATCCAGTCATCCCGCTGCCTGCACTTCCAACACCGACATCGGCGTCACTTTGATCGCCAGCGCGAACGGCACGGATAGCATAATCACCCCTGCCGCGCCCCAGCAGAGCTTCTCGTAGCCGATGAGGCTCAGCAATGTCCCTGCCAGCAGCGACATCGTCACCGAAGTGATGTGGTTGATGCTGACCCCGGCGGAGAGCGTCGGCCCCAACTCGTCCGGCGGCGCAATGCGGTTGACGTAGGTGGAAAGTCCAATGCTCAGCGTGACCAGCAAGTTGATCCCGATCAGCATCCCGCACAGGAACCAGACGTTGTGTACGGTGGCGTAGCCGGCAAAGCACAGCGCCAGCAGGACATAGCTGATCGTCAGCGTGAATCGCTCGCCGACGAGATCTAACAACCGTCCAATGGTTGGCGCGAGGATGAAGTTGACGATCCCACTCGTTACCAGCAAAAGGCTGATCTGGCGCGCGTTCAAGCCGTAACTTTGCACCAACACCAGCGTGCCAAACGCGCCAAAGACCTGCGTGCGTGATCCCTCGAAGAACGTGAGCACGTAGTAGAGCCAGTAACGCTTCTTCAACAGGATACGCGGCTGCGTCTGCTTCTGCTCGCCGATGTCGGTGGGGATGCGCGCCACCAGCAGCCCGCCGAGCGCGATCAGCACGCCGCCCACGATGAAAAACGCGCGCAAGGGCAGCGCCTTCGCCAGCAGCGCCGTCAGGCCCATCCCTACGATGGACGCCAGCGCGCCGATTGAGGCCAGGAAGCCCATCACGCGCCCGGAGTGGGCTTTCTCGGTCAGCGCGAAGCCCAATGTGCTTTGCAGTGGCAGCCAGTTGTGGAAGCCGAGACTGGCGAGTACGGCCATCGCCAACAACGCGACATACGAGTGCACTGCCGCGTGCAGACAGTAGCCCACGCCCATCAACAGCAGCGAGTAGGCCGCGCGGCGCGACAAAGGGATGCGGGCGATGAGCGCCGCAATGAACACGAGAACCAGCCCCGGAATCTCGCGGATGCCCGCCATCCACAAGACCTGCTTGCCGCTCAAGCCGAGGTCGTTGACGAAGAAGTTGGTGCTCGCCGCGTTCAACAATCCCTGCCCCAGGCTGATCGAGAACACGGTGAACGCCAACACGAGCACATACGTGCTCCACATAGAGGTTGCTGCTTTGAGTCTATCCCGGATGGAGGTTGTCATAGTTGTCCTTCAATGGTAATTGTTCAGGCCGGTCCGTTTTTTGACAGGATGAACACGATTGTCGGTCTGTTTTGTTACCGAATCCTGCCACGCGACGCTCTCACCGGTCGGCTATGGCGTTGTAGGGGCCGCGGGTGTTTCAGCTTCCTGCGCCTGGACGATGGTGACCAGCGGGCCGTAGACGTAGGCGATTTGGCCATTGTAGCGAATTTGCACCCAGTCCCCCTCGACGCCCACGAAATCCGCCTGTCCATTGGGATCAATGTAGCCAATTTGCTCGTAATTCCTGCCCGGTCCGGTGCGCACATTCACGCCATCCGCACCGGCGACGATGTACGGCGTCGGTGTGGGGGAGGGCGGGATGGCTGTCGGTTCGGGTGTGGGGGAGGGCAGTGCCTGGGGGGTAGGCGTAAGGGTCGCGGTGGGCAGGAGGACGTAGGTAGGCGAAGCCGTCAGTTGTGGCTGCGGTGTCACCCTGGCACCCGGTTTATCAGCAGATGGGGAGGCGGCCGGTTCATTCCGAAAGCTGTACCAGACCATGGCAACCGCTACTCCCACCACGAGCAGCCATCCTAGAGCCATCAGGCTGTCGCGCTTCCAGTCTTTTTGGGAAAATAGGCTCCTGTCCACGTCAGCACCTCCTTTCTGTGTTGCCCGTCTGCTTTTCTATAGGGACTTTCATCTACACATTAGTATACACCGGTACACAAATTTTATCAGGTGTGTTTCAATCTTTGGCGAGTTGCTGTACACCCAACAATCCTGCTCCCAAACAGGCGATGCCTACCACGCCAAACATCGGTTGGATGCCTATGGCGTTCGCCAGGATGCCACTGAGCCACGGCCCGGCGAACATGCCGGTAGCATACACGGCCTGGAACAGCCCCATCGCCGTGGCGCGCTGCGTCTCGTCCACGTCGCGGATGCTCAGTCCCATCAGCACCGAGTAGCCGATCCCCGAGGCCAGCCCAAAGCAGATTTGCGCGATGAAAACCAGTGGCAGTGCGTGGGCAAAGGTCAGCATCCCCATCGACAGCGCGATGACGGCAAAAGTGAAAACGACGATCCATTGCGAACTCACCCGTTTGGCGACCGCGGAGGTGGCAAAGCTGCCGACCATCACCATAGCGATATTGAGACTGGTCAGCAAACTTAATATGTCATCCGAGGCCCCCAGGTTCTTCGCCAGGAGTGGCGCGAAGGTGAACGGCGCGGCCCAGATGGCGAACTGCGACACTGCACACAGCAGCGACGGCACGAGCACATCCCGCCGGGTGATGAGCTTCCCCAGACCGCCGAGCGACGGCGCTTTCGGCGGGCGTGCCGGTTCTCGAATGCCCGCCATCGCCAGCATCGCCAGCGCCGCCGTCCCCGCCGCCACGAAGAAGGCGAGTGGGTAGCCGCCCCATTCGTTCAGCCTGCCGGTGACGCTCGTGGCGAGCATCCGCGCGAGGGAGTTAACGCCGGAGACCAACGCCGAGATGCGCACCGCATCCTCCGGCGGGAACTGGCTGTTGACGGCGACGACCAGCAGCACCCACACGCTCGCCGCGAAGCCGGTGAGCGCCCGCCCCACGAGCAGCCCGCTGACCGAGTTTGTCAGCCCCATCCACAGCGCGCCCAGCCCGGCAAGCGCGAACCCCGCGAGGATGAACGGCTTGCGCCGCCCCATCCAATCTGCCGCGATCCCCAATGGAAAGCGGGCGACCGCCTGCCAAAGACCGTACTGGGCCATGACAATGCCGACCAGAGCCAGATCGTTCGTTTTCGTTTTGATGTAGGACGACAGAGTGGGGACGTAGAAATACATCGCGGCCCAATAAAACACGACCGCCGCCATATACAGCACGAGCAGCCCGCGCCGAGAGTTGAGATGTGCTACCGTTTTCGTCAATGCTGGTGATGACAATGCTTGCTCCTTAGTTGAAAGTCTGGTAGTCGGATGGTCGGATGGTCGGATAGTCGGGTAGTCGGGTAGTCGGATGGTCGGGTAGTCTGGCGGTCAGATGGTCAATGCTCATTCGCTATTCGCCATTCGTTATTCGCTATTCGCTGATCCTGCTTCCCTTCCGCAACCGCCAGGCCAGCGCGATGCCACCCACACTGAGCGCCGCCATCAGGACGAACACCGTCCCCGGCGGCAGCGTCTCGAACAGCGCGCCGACGATGAGCGGGTTGAGGATGGTGACACTGCTGAGGATGCCACTCGTCGCCAGGTAGATCGGGCGCTGTTCGTTGTCGGCGATGTCCAGCAAATAGGCGCTGAAACTCCACCATAGACTCGCGGCGACGAAGCCCATCAGGAAGAAGGCGGTGAAGTAGAAGACCGTTGGCGCGCCGAGCACACCCGCCAGGATGACCGCCAGCAGCGAAACGGTCTGCGTGATAGCGCCCAGGCGGATGGCGGCCCAACTGCCTACCCGGTCAACGAGCTGACCGCAGATCAACGCCGCCGCCGCTCCGCCGATGCTTTGGGTGGTCAACAGCGCCCCGATAATGGCGTCATTGCCCACGAACGCTTCGCGGGCGCGCACGATGAAGAAGGGAGAGGCTGCGCCCGCCGTCCAGAGCACAATTTGGGTGATGACTACCCGGCGCAACAACACATCCGTGCGCAGATAGTGCAGCATCATCCGCAAGCCCTGCCGGATGTCGGTTTTGCCGGGTGTTTTGTCCTCGGCCTCCTCGCGGATGAAGAACATGCTGACCAGCGAGAGCATCAGTCCCCCAAACCCGATGCCGAAGAGCAGCGCCCAGCGTTCCGGCAGCGCCGCACCATCCCTGGCAAGGATGCGGCTGACGACAATCCCGGCAATGGCCGCGCCCAGGCTGGAGAAAAGCTGCCCGGCGCCGAAGAAGCGCCCGCGGATTTTGTCGGGGATCACCTTGCCCACGAGCGCGGGCCAGGAGACGCTGTTCAGGGCTTCGGAGGTGTAGAAGATGGCGACGGATAGCGTGAGCACCGCCATCGTCAGCCAGACGTGGTTGCGCGTCCACAGCAGCGTGGCGAGCGCCAGGAAGAGAATGGGAAATCGTCCGCCGAACGTGGACCACACCAGCAGGGGCTTCTTGCGCGGCTGCGCGACCAGGAAACTGGCGGCCCAAACTTGCGGCACGGTGATCATCAGAATCCGCAACGCCGATAGCGCTCCGATGAGCAGCGACGAACCGGTGAACTCCTTGACGAACGCCGGCACGATGACCACCGGATCGTAAAAAGCAAAGCCGATTGAAAAGAAGACGAAATCGCCCACGAGCGCGAGCAGATTCCGTCGCACGTGATGTTCTTGCATGAGAATGAGACCTCTTGAATAAAATGACCCCGCGCGGACGACTGATATCCGCGCGGGGTGTATTGTAACACAATCTAGTGAAATCTTGCCGGTGGTGGTTACCGCACTTGATACAAGTTCATCCAGACATACCGAGCCTGAAACGCGATAGATTATCCGCAATGGCCAGGGCCGGCGCCTCGACAATAGTAACATTGGGAGGGAATTGATTTTCAAACTCGAAGTAGCCACCACGTTGTGTGGCAATCACGAACATTGCTGCGGCGCTTTTATCCCGCGAGGCTGCATATAGACGATTGGCTGCCTCCAGGATTGTTTCGTCAGGGCGTTGCACACGTACCAGGATAGGTTTGCCTTTTATGTCATCCTTCAGCACGGCGTCGATGCCGCTATTGCGTTGCACCGGTGCGTATTCCAGGCCGCGTAGTAGAGCTAATACCTCTTCGTCGGCGTTCTTATAGGTCTCCCGCCCCTGTTGAAGCAGTCTGGACTCGGTTCTCACCGGTTGCGCCAAGCGTTGGCGGGTGATGTCGAGTGCATCGTCGGAAATGTCAATGCCAATCGCCTGCCGGTTGAGCGATATGGCAGCCACCAGCGTCGTTCCGCTCCCGCAGAAGGGGTCCAAAACGGTATCACCTTCATTGCTGGCAATTTTGATGATCCGTTCCAGCAGCAAGAGCGGCTTTTGTGTAGGGTAGCCGGTGCGTTCTTTGGCTTTGGGGTTGAGATAGGGAATGTCCCAAACGTCGGATAACGGAACGCCTTTCTTGCCGCCATTGGGAACGATCCGACCCTCTGCATTTGTCTCATAGACTGCTTTGCCTGTCTTGTCGCGCTTTCTTCTCTGCAAGATTTGGTCAACGTTGGTGGCAGCGGAGTAATCCTGGTAGAGGGTATTAAAAGTGTATGTATCCGATTTTGTATAGTAGTAGATCGTTTGGTGTGCGGGGAGCAAGCCTTGTTGCGCGTTTGACCAACGCCGGTAATGCCAGATGATCTCGGCTCTGAACATATCAGGCCCAAACACATCATCAAGTAAAGCACGGATGATGTGCGAGGCGTTGCGATCACAGTGAAAGAAGAGCGCACCAGTAGAGGCCAACACGCGCCACATCTGCTCGAGCCGCGCATGGATGAAGCTGGCATACTCCGAATGCGATGACCACACATCCGCGAAAGAGAATTCGCGTGTGCGGTCTCGTGTGCTGAGCGTATGGGTTTTTTGGGTGAAGAAAGGTGGATCGAGGTAGATCAGGTTAACGCTTTCGTCATCACACCTGCGGAGAATCTCCAGACAATCGCCTTTGTGGATTTGGGCTTTCATAGCTTACGCGTATTTTCCTCGGCTAGTTTTTCTAGAATGGCCTTCAAATCAATGCTTGTTTGTTGCTTTACGTATTCCCATGCTTTGTCACCGTAGTAGTATTTCCCGCCGATGCCTGTATAAAGGGTTTCGAGTGTTTGTTGGATTCGCACCGCTTGCGCACGGTTAGGGTAGTAAAACATGACTCGGACTGGGGTGTAACCGGCCTCCGCAATTGCCTTGATGCGCGTGTGTTCTTTCGTGATATGATCGCCATCAGTGGTAGCGTCACGCCATTTGATCTCAATGGCATCTCGGTCTATCAGACAATCAATCTCAAACGTCTTAGGTAAGCGTCCAAAAGCATTGGGAATCCTGATCGCGTCAGCAGCCGGAAATTTATCCTGGAAACACAATTTTACTGCCTCTTCGAGAAAGGCTCCGGCGTACCTGTAGAGAAACCGCCCTTTGTTTTGATATATATCGATGAGACGCCCCTCTGTATCTGTAATGCCCAAAACACGGTAGACGAGGAAATGGGATTTGTCGTCATTCTCCATCTCCTCGACTCTTTGCGTGATTCTCTCCTCGAGTTGCACTACATAAGTTGCAGCCAGGCGACGTATTTTCTCTTCTATTGTGCACACAGTGATAATCTCTACCCCTTTTATGGATTCTGTCTCAATCTTATCATAACATAGGAGTGAGTTCAACTTGGATTTTGCCCCACACGCACCGTTTTAATCCCAAACGCCGGGAGATTCACAGCAATGATATTTCCCTCAATCTGCCCCGTATTAACCGCCACCGGCCGCTCTATCGTATCCACTTCGACGGCCTGCGCACCTTTCGGCAGTAGTTCGGGGGCGAACGCGATCCGCGCCGCCGTCGCCACGCCATCCACTTCAACGAGGCGCACGATCAAGCCATCGCCATCTTCGGCTTGCTTCAGCGCCGCCAGCCGCACGTTCGCCGGTTCCACGGCGACGAGGCTCAGCGCGGGCGGCAGCTCGCCATCCTGGAAGCCGCAACTGGCGACGACCGGCGGCAGGTTGAGCGCCTCGCCGGCCCGCATACTCGCGCCTGCCGTCCAGCCCGCGCCGTGCGGGACGAGCGCGTATTCGATGATGTGCTCGCCCAGGTCGGGCAGCGGGTCGGGATCGATGCTGGCGCGCAGGAGCGTGAGCGCGAGCGTATCGCCATCGAAGCTGTGGCCGTACTTGGAGGTGTTGACCAGCGCCACGCCTTGCCCATCGGCCTCGGCGATGTCGGCCCAGCGTTGGGCGACGACTTCCTCACCGTGCGTGAGGTCGCGGACGAGGCTGCCGAAGGGGATTTCGTAACGCGGTTGCGCCCCGTCAACCGCCAGCGGGAAGCGCACGCGCAGGTGCGGGATGCCGAGCGCCGCATCGCCGATCTCGCGCCAGTCCACCCGCAGCCGGAACTCGACGCGGGGGACGCCTTGCCGCACGGTGATGTCCAGCTCAAGGGTGGTGTCGCGCGATGGGTGGGTCTGCCCACACCCGCGTTCGCCGATGGTGCGCGTCCAGCGGAAGGTGTTGACGTAAGGCCCGGTCTGCACGCGCTTGAGGCGTCCGCCGGTTAGCAAATCTTCTTGCTTGAGGAAGTCGCCGATCACCCAGGCCGTCATCCCGTTGTTGGCTTCGATACAATACTGGAAGATGCCCGCTGCTTTACCTTCGGGGATCCACTCGCGGCCTGTCTGCTTGTCGTACAGGCTCACCAGCCCACCCGATGCGGGATCGAGCGTGCATTTGAGGTATTCGTTTTCCAGCGTGTAATCCGGCGGTTCCATCATCCGCCACGAGCCGCCCTGTCCGGCCCAGGGATCGCCTGATTCTGTGGGCAGCAGGCTGAATTCCGCCGCCCGGTCGGAGACGCACACGGCGCGGTAGCCGAGCGCCGGAAGTTGAACCGGGAAGGCGACGGTGAGGTAGTCGTGCGCCCAATAGTGGCCCTGGTCCACCACTTGCACACGCTGCGGCGCAAAGCCGTGCCCTGTGACGATGAGATGCTGCGGATCGAGTTGCGTGTCCCACAATTTGACCTCGACGACTGCGGTGCGCGGGGTGGGGAGCGGGTTGAAGATGAGGAACGCGCGGTCACTAAGGTGCGCTGCCCCAAAACCGGACATACCGCCGGTCCCGCTGGCATTGCCCACACCCGCTCCCGCTCTGCCGGACTCCGTTTCATCTTTGTAGGCTCGTGTCGTATCCGTTGTAAACTCGCGGCGCAGGGCATTAGTGTTCACGCGGGCGGCGAGGGCGCGCAGGGCATTGGTCGTCGCCAGGCCGGCGGCGGCTTGCGTCTCCTGCGCGTGGCCCAGCGTGTAGTGGCGCGTGTCGCGCACGCCGGAGCCAGGCAGAATGTCGTGGAACTGGTCGAAGAGGAGGTTGCGCCAGGCGGCGGTGAGGTTCGCCTGGGGGTAGGGGACGTCCGCCAACTTCGCGCCGATGACGGCGGCGGCTTCGGCGGTGTAGAGCAGATTTTCACCGCGCCGGTTGGCCCACTTCTGCCGCGCCTGCGAGGTATAACAGCCGGTGAAGACACGGTTGCGCTCGCCGCTGATTTCGGGGGCGCGCGCCGTACCCGCTGCCAACGCCGCCTCCGCCGTCCTGAAGAAGGCGTGCAGCGTGGAGAAGGTGAACCGGGGGAAGACCGGCCAGGCATCCATTTCGATCAGCCGCCGCAGGTCGGCGCGGGTGGGGCCGCCGCCGTGATCGCCGACGCCGTAGAGCATCGGCATCTGCTTGAGGCCGGTCGTCTGCGCGAACTCCACCACCGGGTCGGCCACCACGGGGGTGACGACGAGGTTGGGGGCTAGCGGCATGTACCACTGGATGTCATTGAAAGCCAGCAGCCGCGCGCCGTCCGGGCCGCTCCACCAGTAGAGGTGCGGGCCGTGACTGCCGCGACAGTGGTAGTAGTACTTTACGCCGCCACGCGCCAGGATCGTGGGCAGCGTGGCGGGGTGCCCGAACGTGTCCGGCTCGAAGTCCACCTGCACGTCTTCCGGCGCGAGGCCGAACTTCTCCTGCACGTAGCGCCGCGTGTAGAGCAAGTGGCGGCTGAGGCTCTCGCCGCTCGCCATGTTCTTGTCGCCTTCCACCCACTGGCTGGCGGTGATTTCCCAGCGGCCCTCGCGCACGCGCTGCTGGATGCGCGCGAACAGCGCCGGGTTGTACTGCTCGGCGATGGCATAGGTGGATGCCTGATCCTGGGTGAAGATGAAAGCGGGGAATTCGTCCAGCAGCGTCAGCATCGTCTCGAACGTGTCATTGACCACGGCGACCGTCTCCGGCCAGCCCCACATCCAGTTCATGTCGATATGCGCGTGGCTGATACAGAGCAGCGTGTAGCTCTTGGCGACCTCGCCGATGGGGGATAGGACGGCTTCGGCCTGCGCGATGACGGCGTCCAGGTCGCGGTTGCCGTCCACGCCGGCCTGGACGATGCGCCCCGCCTCGAGGATGAGCGGCTGCCATCCCGCCGCCCGATCTGGATAAGCCGAACACAACCGGTTGGCGAAAGCCAACTGCGCCTGAATCCGCTCCAGTTGCCGCGCATGCCGATTGAGGTGTTGTTGCAACGTCTGGTTAATCTCGTTGAATTGTGCGGAGTAAGCAGTCATGTGGTTCTCCTTGAGATGGGCTGAAGTTTAGGGTCGAAAGTCCAATGTCGAAAGTCAAACAGTCGCGTAGTGGGTAGTCATTCACCGGTGGCAGGCAAAAAGTGGGAAGAATCACATTTCTCATTTTTCATTTCCCAACTCTCCCTTGAACTTCGCCAGACATTCGGGGCAGATGCCGTGGGTAAATTCGGCGTTGGAGTGTTTCTCGATGTAGGTCTCGATGCTGGTCCATTGGCCGTCTTCGTCCTGGATTTTCCTGCCGCACCACGCGCAGATGGGGACAAGTCCGCTGAGGGTTTTGATGGTTTTCAGCGCCCGTTGGAGCTGGCGATTGCGCTTTTCCAGTTCGGCGTTGACGCGATTCAATTCCGCGTTGAGGCGACGCAGCTCCTCATTCAGACGGCGCAGTTCATCGGACTCTCTGGAGCGGGCGAGGGAGATGGTGATGGCGCGTTGTAGCTCGCTGGCGTCAGGCGGCTTGACCAGATAGGCGACCACGCCGGCATCGCGGGCCTTTTCGACCAGGTCGGGCGTGTCCAGGGCGGTGAGCAGGATGACCGGCGTTGGCTGCGCAGCCTGGATTTTACGCGCGGCGGTGATGCCGTCCATACCGGGCATGGAGATATCCATTACGATGATGTCCGGCTTTACTCGTTGCGCCAGCGCAATGGCTTGTGTGCCATTCTCCGCTTCACCCGCAATGGTGTAATCGAGCATATTGAGGATCGAGCGCATGGTAGCGCGCAATTCGGCGTTGTCATCGACAACTAAAACACGGACTGGCGGTGTTCCGCTCATACTCCATTCCTTTCGAGAAAGCGTAGTGGCGACCGGCAAGACTCAGTAGATCGAGAACTACTACGCGACAAATTGCCGCAGGTAAGCGATGGCGCCGGGAGCAACGGCTTCGTATGCCATTCGGCAGCGTCGCCGGCCCGCTTGTGCGTCCCGGAGAAGACCAGAATGTCCGCGCCGAAATCCGGCGTGAGCGCGATGGCGCGCTTAGTTAGCTCGAAGAAGCCGTCGTCGTAAATGTAGTCCTTGTGATAACCAACCGAATGTGCGCTAAACAATGCCGTCGCGCGGGCGCCCACCTCGGCGGCAAACCGCGGTGTGACGACGGCGGGAGACAGGTCATCGTTCTCCATACAGAGTTCTACGCCGTCAAAACCAAGACGCTGAAGCACGGGGAGACAATCAAGGATGGGGTAGTGCGCTAAGGGTTGTGTGCGTCCAAATATCATCATGGCAGGCGGGCCTCCTATGCAAATTCCAGTGGCAATGATTTTTAAGGAACAAGCGTGACTCTACTGCAAAAAGGGAAATTCACCACAGAGGCACGGAGAACACAGAGGAATCTTTATTTTTATCTTGAATGAAATTGATTTTCCGGTTAGCAATATCAATTTTATCAAAATACAGTTAAATAGAACTCCGTGACCTCTGTGTCTCCGTGGTGAAAATCTTGGTTTTTTCAGTAGACTCAAGCGTTATTATAGCTGTTCTGGCAATTAAGTGAAACGGCTGTCCGGAGAAAAGCGGGGGTAAACTATTGTTTTTAAGATGTTTATATGCTAAAATAAGGCAATTGGGATCGAAATGAGATTGTTGTGGGGAGGTGTTCAACCATGGAATGGCTCAGGATGCAACAGTGGTCGCCCTACGCTGTGGGGATTGGCATTGGGATATTGAGTTGGTTGACGTTTGTACTGTCCGACAAACCGATCGGCTGTTCGACGGCCTTCGCGCGGTTCAGTGGGATGATCGAGCGGCTGTTCCGGGGCGAGAAGACGTTGGAAAAACCCTATTTCAAGCAGTACGCTCCGGCACTTACCTGGGATGTGATGCTCGTGGTCGGCATCGTGATTGGCGCGTTCGCCTCGGCGTTGTTGTCAGGGCAGTTCCGGTTGACGTGGGTGCCGTCACTGTGGGCAGCGACCTTCGGCTCGGCATATTTCCCCCGTGTGCTTGTAGCGGTGATCGGCGGCGTTTTGATGGGCGCGGGCGCGCGTTGGGCGGACGGCTGCACCAGCGGGCACGGGATCAGCGGAACGCTGCAACTGGCGGTGAGCAGTTGGATCGCCGTGGCCGGCTTCCTCGCCGGCGGGATCGTGACGGCGTTCATCATTTTCCGCATATTCGGCGCGTGAGGGAGGTGGGCGATGTTGACGAAACTCCATACGAACAGGCGGCTGCAACTGGTTCTCGGACTGCTGGCGGGGATCGCGTTTGGCTTCCTTCTGCAAAAAGGCGGTGTGACCAACTACGACGTCATCCTCGGCCAATTGCTGCTGACCGATTTCACGATGCTCAAAGTGATGCTCTCCGCCGTCGTCACGGGGATGATCGGCGTGCATGCGCTGCGTAGCCTGGGCCTGGCGCGGCTGCACCCCAAATCTGGCTCGGTGGGCAGGACCGTGGTCGGCGGTTTGATTTTCGGGGTAGGATTCGCCGTCCTCGGCTACTGTCCCGGCACGATTTCCGGTGCGATCGGGCAGGGATCGCTTGATGCGCTCATCGGTGGGACGGTGGGCATCCTTGTGGGGTCATGGCTGTTTGCGACGTTTTCCCCGAAGTTGCAGAAACCGGTGCTCAGTAAGGGCGATTTCGGCCCACTGACGCTGCCGGAACTGCTCAAGGTCAATGCGTGGGTGGTGGTCGTCCCGGCGGCGGTGATTTTGACGACATTCCTATTCGCGCTGGAGCGGTTTGGGTGGTAAAATAGGGTGAATTCGTGTAGGAGGATAGTGGAGCGATGGCGTTACAGGAAGAATACTTACTGGCGGGGGACGTGGGCGGCACGAAGACCAACGTGGCGATTTATTCGCGTGAGGCTGGACTGCACGCGCCGCTGTTGTTGGAGACTTTCCCTAGCGCGGCCTACAAAGGGCTGGCCGATCTGGTGAAGGAATTTCTGCGCCGCACCGAACTGCCGGTCAAGCGCGCGTGTTTCGGCGTCGCCGGGCCGGTGGTCAATGGGCAGGCGCGGATCACGAATTTGCCCTGGGTCCTGGACGAGGCGCAACTGGCGGTCGATCTGGGCTTTTCGTCCTTTACCCTGTTGAACGATCTGGTGGCGATTGCGAGCGGCGTGCCGTTTTTGGAGCCTGATGATCTCTACACCATCCATCACGGGCAAGCGCAGCCGGGTGGGGCAGTGGCTGTTGTCGCGCCGGGGACCGGCCTGGGCGAGGGGTATCTCACCTGGGACGGGAGGCGCTATCACGCGCACGCTTCTGAGGGCGGGCACTGCGACTTCGCGCCGACGAACGCGCTGGAAATCGATCTCCTGCGCTATCTGCAGGCGCAGTTGGGCCGTGTGAGCTATGAGCGGGTCTGCTCTGGGCTGGGCATCCCCAACATTTACGCTTTCCTCCGCGATAGCGGCTACGCTGAAGAACCGGCGTGGCTGGCGGAGCAATTGGCGGCTGCACCTGACCCCACTCCGGTGATCGCCCAGGCGGCGCAAGAGATTGAACGGCCTTGCGAGTTGTGCCGCAAGACACTGGAGATTTTCGTTTCCATTTTGGGGTCGGAGGCCGGCAATATGGCACTGCGCGTGTTGGCGACCGGCGGGGTCTATCTGGGCGGCGGCGTTCCGGTGCATCTTCGGGCGTTGCTGGATAGCAATACCTTCCGCGCGGCGTTTCGCAACAAGGGGCGGCTCTCGCACTTGCTCGCGCAGATGCCCGTGTATATCATTCTGCATCCCAAAATCGCCTTGTTCGGAGCGGCGGCGTATGGGTTCAGCCTTTGAGGTGGCGAGGTTATCGTTTACGGTTGGAAAAGCAGCGTGCCTATGGTTCCGCTCAAGTCTTCTGAGATTACGCCAGAACACCTCTACCTGTCACGGCGAAAGTTTTTGCTAGCGGCGGGCCTGCTGGTGGCGAACGCCGCGTTGCTGGCGGCGTGCGAGCGGCAACCGACGTCGCTGTCTACTCCCGCGACGACGTCTGCCGCTGTTTCGCCGTCCGGTGACAGCGTGGATGAGTTGGGCAATGCGCTGACGCCATTGGATAGCGTGCTGGGGTACGCCAACTACTACGAATTTACATTGAACCCGAGTCAGGTTGCGCGTGTGTCGCAGGGCTTCTCGACCTCACCGTGGCAGGTTGCTGTCGGTGGCCTGGTCAACAGGCCCAAGACGTTTGACATCGATGACCTGCGCCAGTTTGAGCAGGAAGAGCGCATCTATCGCATGCGTTGCGTGGAAGCATGGTCGATGGTCATCCCCTGGTTTGGCTTCCCGCTGTCGCGGCTGTTGAAAGAAGTCGAGCCGCTGTCCACTGCCCAATATGTGCGCTTTGAGACGCTCTACGATCCTGAACAGATGCCGGGGCAGAAAGACAGGAGCTTTCCGTGGCCCTACGTCGAGGGTTTGCGGCTCGACGAGGCGATGCATGATCTCACGTTGATGGCGACCGGTCTGTATGGCAAAGACTTGCAACCGCAAAACGGCGCACCGATTAGAGTGGTTGTCCCCTGGAAGTATGGCTTCAAATCCATCAAGTCGATTGTGAAAATCGATCTGGTGAAGGAAATGCCGCAGTCATTGTGGATGGTGACCAATCCGCGCGAGTACGGCTTTTGGGCGAACGTGAACCCCAAGGTACCGCATCCGCGTTGGTCGCAGGCCACCGAGCGCCGGATCGGCGAGAACGGTCGCCGCGAGACGCTCTTCCTCAACGGCTACGCCGACGAGGTCGCCGGCCTGTATCCCGATCTGGATTCGCGGGACTGGTACTATTGATGCAGGATCGCAAGGGCGCAGGTTGGCGGTCGGCGACGTGGTGGCGCGCTAACTGGTTTTATATTTTGCTCCACGGGCTGGCTTTAGGGCCGCTTTCTCTTATTCTGTGGAACCTGGTCTGGGGTCGGTTCTTCGTAGACCCGGTGCGGGAGATTATCACCCGTACTGGTCGCGTTTCGCTCAATCTGCTAGTGCTTTCCCTGGCATGTACACCGCTCTATACTCTCATTGGTTTCGCGCCGTTACTGCGCGCGCGGCGGACGTTGGGGCTGTACGCTTTCCTGTACGTCGCGCTGCACTTCCTCACCTTCGCCGGGTGGGACTACGGCTTTGACGTGCGGCTGCTCTGGGAAGCAATCTTCTCTCAACGGTATGTGATCGTAGGCTTTGCCGCCGGGTTGATTCTGCTGGTCCTGGCGATCACCTCCACGCGGGGGTGGCAGCGGCGGTTGGGGAAGTGGTGGAAGCGCCTGCAACGTCTCGTCTACGTAGCGAATGTACTGGCGGTGCTGCACTTTGCATGGCTGCTCAAAGCGCCGCGCCAGGCGTTGCCGTATGCGGTGCTGGTGGGGGTGTTGTTGGGGGTGCGGGTGTTGGTGGTGCTGTGCACTGAGCGTAGCCGCCGAAAACAAGGATAGGAGTATAAACTTGAAATTCTTCAATAAAATTAAACGTTTTTTACGCAAAGAATCTGAACCGGTAATTGTCGTCTCTGGCCTGCCTCGTTCTGGCACGTCAATGATGATGAAGATGTTGGAGGCTGGCGGGCTGGAAGTGCTGACCGATCATATACGACAACCTAACGAGGACAATCCCCAAGGCTACTATGAATTCGAGCGCGTCAAAAAACTCTCTAACGGGGATACGGAGTGGTTAAAGGATGCTGAGGGCAAGGCGGTGAAGATCATTTCTGCGCTGTTAATGCATTTACCGTCCTCTTACACATACAAAATTCTGTTTATGCGCCGTAATATGGCGGAAATCCTGGCCTCACAGAAGCAGATGTTGGTGCGCCGTGGCGAACCGACGGATAAGGTGGGTGATGCTGAAATGGCGCGTTTGTTCGAGAAGCATCTCCGTGAAGTACAAACCTGGTTAGATCGGCAACCACACATAACGTATATGGACGTTGACTACAATGCGATGCTACGCGATCCGCATTCACACATCACGCAAGTGCTGGCCTTCTTGGGGCGTCCGCTTGATTTGGAGAAAATGATAGAAGTCATTGATCCGGCACTTTATCGACAGAGGAAGGGATAACAATTCCATCTGGTGCGGCTCCTTTGCTTTGCCGGAGAAGGAGCTGGGGACACCTCATTGATTGGACGATCTATCTGAGCGTGTTATAATCCAGGTTATGTTCTGGGTTCATTTTGACAAGGTTGGGCTTGCCGTATGAAACTGGTCATTCAAATCCCGTGTTATAATGAAGAGTGCACATTGCCAGGCACGCTTCAGGATCTGCCGCATAAGATTGAGGGCATCGACGAAATTGAAGTGCTGATCATCGATGACGGCAGTCGGGACAAAACCGCGGAGGTCGCGCAGGCACATGGCGTCGAGCACATTGTGCGGCTGGGGCGGAACCGTGGATTGGCGAATGCGTTTGTGCGGGGGTTGGAAGCGTCGTTGGCGGCGGGTGCAGATATCATTGTCAATACCGACGCCGACAACCAGTACCGCGGCGCAGACATTCCACGCCTGGTGCAGCCGATCCTCGAAGGGCGGGCCGATATTGTGGTCGGAGATCGCGGTGTGGCCAGCTTGCCGGAGTTCTCGCCGCTCAAGCGCTTGTTACAGCGGATCGGCAGTTGGGTGGTGCAGACGGCATCGGGGGTCGCCACACCGGATGCCACGAGCGGGTTCCGTGCGCTGACACGCGAGGCTGCGCTGCGAACGCTTATCTTGAGCAACTACTCGTATACACTTGAATCCCTGATCCAGGCCGGCGCGCGCCGGATGGCAGTGGTTTATGTGCCGATCCACGTCAATCCGCAGACACGCAAATCCCGATTGATGCGGAATATTCCCCACTATATTGTGAATTCTACGGCAACGATATTGCGTGCTTATACGATGTACCGTCCGCTGCGGGTGTTCTTCTTCCTGGGCGGACTGATGATCACCAGCGGGTTAGCGCTTGGCGGGCGGTTTTTGTATTACTACCTTCAGGGGCGCGGCACCGGTATGGTGCAATCCCTGATTTTGACGGCGATTCTGTTAATTGTGGGCTTCCAAACGTGTTTGATTGGGTTGGTGGCGGATTTGATTGCGTTCAATCGGAAGATATTGGAAGAGACGTTGTATCGGGTGAGAAGGATGGAGTTGAGAGAAAATAATTCGGTGATGGAAAATCAAGGGTGACGGGGCGGTGGATGGAAAAGGGTGTTTTTTCATATTCATGACGAGGTTCTTTGATGGAACGTAAGCATGTAGTTTTAACGATTGTTTGCATAATTATTACATCTATAGTTCTTAGAGTATGGGGTATCAATTATGATCTGCCATATATCTACCATCCCGATGAACCTGTTAGCATTTCGATTTCTCGAAATATGTTTGTAACGGGAGATTTGAATCCCCATTTTTTCGGTTATTCCTCTTTACCCTTATATATAAATGCATTAGCTTATATCCCTTATTATTTTTTGGGAAAATTGCTGGGTGTGTTCCAAACACCCAATGACATTCAGCCGCTTGTTTCACTGACGATGGGCGTCACCAAAGCGCCATTTCCTACATCAGTCTTGTTGCAGCGCTTGGTCTCGGTTATGTTTGGTATCGGAACAGTGGTGGCGGTTTTTTTTATTTGCCAAGCAATTACACATAAAGTGTCAGTGGGACTTTTGGCTTCGTGGATGATGGCGATTTCTCCCTCAATGGTTACGCATAGTCGATTGGTAACGCCAAATATTTACGTTGTGTTTTTTATGTTACTTGCATTCTTGGCATCAGTTTTAATCTACAAACAAGGTAAAACGTGGCACTATGTTGCTGCGGGATTATGTGTGGGGTTTGCCATCTCTAGTAAGTACAATGGCGGCTTGGTACTTTTAACTTTAGTTTTGGCTCATTTTCTGCGCTATGGCAAAGAGGCGCTTAAGAAAAAGAAATTCTACCTTGCTCTATTCTTGTGTGGGGCTGGATTTTTACTTACTACTCCTTTTGCTATATTCGATTTCTCTGACTTCTACAAGGATTTTGTATACCATGCTCAATATTACAGGGTTGCATCTCACCCAGGTATGGAAGGAGATGCCTTAAGGTGGTATCTAGATTATGCGTGGAGGACAGGAGGCGTTCTCTATATTTTCGCTGTTCTGCAAATATTGTATGGCATTTGCGTGAAATCAAAGGAAATCGTTATCCTTTCAATCTTTCCTGTTGTGTATTTCGGATATATTAGCACCCTCAACGTGAGAAACGATCGCACGTTTATCCCATTAGTTCCTTTTTTGTTTATATTAGCGGCTTGGTTTTTAGTATGCTTGTGGTACAAGATCAAAGAATTGCCTTCGAAAAAATTGCGTAACTTATCTGTGATTGTGTTTGTTTGTCTGACGACAGTGGCATTTGCCTTCCCGCTTGCGAGAACAATTATGAATACTCTCAGGTTAACCGCCATCAATAGCCGCGAAACGGCAAGGGTATGGATCGAGAGTAATTTGCCACCAGGGTCAAGAATTGCCCTTGAATCCTATGCCCCATTCGTCGAACCGGAACTTTTTTCAGTTCATGGTGTTGGTAGGATGATTGATTATGAACCGGAATGGTACATTGAGAATGGCTTCGATTATCTGATCTTCGGACAGGGGATGTATGGGCGTTTTTATTTGAATTCGGAAAAATACCATACTGAGGTGATGAAATACGATAACTTCTTCAATCGGTTTACATTAGTAAAGGCATTTACTGACGGTGATTACGAGGTGCTTGTCTACAAGGTTAAGTAGGTTTCTGTTTAACGGGGCAGAGGTCGTCTGGGTCACGAGAGACGCAATTTGCTATTTGCGAACGGCAGAGTTTGACGGGTGATTAGGGATGATTATGACAAAGGCTCGATTGGCTGAAAATTGCAAGCAGGTTGCTCATCAGCGATGCCAAGCCATTAAATGGACGGGGGTATTCCTTATAATTCTCCTTACACTATTGCCTGTTTTTAGAACTACATTGATTGTGTTAACAACTGGCGCAAACAATCTCTCAAATGACTATCTACGGTTCACATATCTAATTGGGCGTATCCTGGACGGCGGATACAACTGGCAAAACTATTTCCGCGATACATTTTGGAACGGACATTCGCTGGCTTTGCCGGTCTTGGTGTATCTTGCAGTGGCGAAATTTGCACATTGGAATGTCTATGTAGAAATGTGCGTTGGCATTGTGATGGGCATTGTTAGATTGGCCCTGTTATATGATGCCTTTGTTCACGCGAAAGGGCAGAAGATAAATTGGGTGTTGTGGCCGATGTTATCGGCGCTGATTTTCTCGGTATCGCAAATGAATGTGTTTACATTCGGCTTTACCAACATCCACATGATGCTTAATCAGCTTGGCGTAGCTTTGGGGGTGTGGGGCTTGGCGCGTTTTCCCAATCGGTGGGTTGGTGTTCTGTGCGTATCATGTGGGGGGATTATCGCTGCTCTGTCGTGGGGTGTGGGCGTTATGGCTTGGCCCGCATTGTCCATCGGGTTGCTCCTTGCACAATTTCGACGGGGCGCGCATTATGGTGTATGGACGCTGTCAGGAGCGCTGGCTGCGCTTCCCTACATCGTATTTATGTTTTTGCAGCCGACACCGGCCGCAGTTAAGAGCTTTACCGTTGTCTCCTGGTTCAATACCTCGTTTATTCTCAATGCACTTGGACGTCCTTTTGTCAATGGTATCGGTATGAATGTAGGGCCGATTCTGTTGGCGGAACTCAGTGGTGGTGGAGGAATTATCCTGGTTGTGGTTGGCGTTTTACTGCTACGCGCCGCGAAATCAAAGACGCAATGGATGAAGGCTGCCCCGGCTATCGCGTTAATCGTTTATAGTTTGCTTAGCATCTGGCAGGCCAGCGTCTTTCGTAATAACGTCGCGCCCTGGTACACAACGCCGGCGATGTCCTTCTGGATTGGATTGCTAGGGTTGGTATATGTGATATGGAACAGCCGCCAGGTTACTGAAAGCGCTTTCTATAGGCTTAAAACTATCTATGGTTTTGGAATTGTTATAGCAGTTGGATGCTTGTATGTAGGCGCCAACGTCAGTTATGAGGATAAAGTGTTTCATCTGTTTTCGCGCAGTCCTGCATCTGCAGCTTGTTTGCGCAATTATCGTACCGCTCCGACTTACTGCGAAGGGTACTTATTCCAGTGGGGGGTGGGGCAATCTGGCATTGTATCACTGCTGGGGAAAGTACTTGAACGGCACAACCTGTCCGTCTTTGCGCCACGCCAACGGTGGACGTTACAGGGCGATTTTGTTCTTGACACAGTACGTGTTGCCAAAACTCCGGGCGTGCCGGATACGTTTTGGTCAACTGGTATGACCGCTTCCCCCGTTTCTTGGGCGCATTACCAACACTTGAATCTCTTTTTACACGCGCCCAATACGGTCGAGTGGACGGTTACGTTGCCGCCGAACACCAAGCGCGCTACGTTCTATTCGGCTGTAGCTACGGGCAAATTAACATCTGCTGGTGGGATAACCTTTGAAGTCGCTATTCTCCCGGCAGGTGAAAACCGTGAACTGGCATTTAGCCATTATGTGGCGGCGACTCGGCGATGGCAGCCGTTTCAACTTTCGCTGGACCAGTATGCTGGCAGTACGATTACGATTGAAATCGCCTCTCATAGCGAAGACAGCACAGGAGGCTGGGGTGTCTACCGCTATCCTTATATTGAAGTCGTTCTTCATCCAGATTCGCCGATTGAGGAAGTGATCGTCGCCCCTTCGAATACAGATGTTGGCACGAGCGTAACCTTGACGGCCAGTGATTTCCGCTTCGATGTCACCAATGCACGTTTGTGGGATGTAACCGGCATGACGCCTGTGCCTGGGCAACAAGCTGTGTGGGAAGTTGTTGCGCATGACCCCAACTTGCGTTATACGCCCCCTTTCAGTATTTGCTTGTTCGACTATACGCATATCTATGTGAAGATGGCGGCATCACCGGATATAACCCCTAGAGCATTGCAGGTGTATTACCTTCTGGATGGGCAATCTGCATTTCACGAAGCTCAATCCTTAACGATTCCACTCCTGGCCGATGGTGAATCCCACGCATATACTTATGACTTCAAGCTGTTGGCGTTGCCGCAACAGACATACCTTACCGGCATACGGCTCGATCCGGTGTATAGCGTAACCAGCACAGGCGACAGCCACGTGCAGATTGAGGACATACGCTTGATCCATGGCCAAAACACGGAGAGTTTTTGTCCAAATGCAATGTCTTCTATTCAATTGCCTGGGCTTCAACTTTTTGGGAATTAGCTTGCAATGGAAATACAGAATTTTCTCACCGAACTGCGTATCATCATTACGCTTTCAGTTATGTTGCTATTGCCGGGATGGGCGATGCTGGCCTTGAGCGGTCTATGGCGGCGTTGGGATGGTTTACAACGTTGGATTATCGCTGTAGGGTTGAGCATCGCATGTTATCCCGTACTTTTTTACGGAGCGCGTTTCGCTGCACCGTGGTTAACGCTTGGCCCATATAAGATGGGGATGGGATTGTTGCTCTGTTTAGGAATGATCATCTGGCGGATACGCGATTGTTGGAAAGAGCAGTTTGTCTTTGATCGTTTGGAGTGGATGGCTTTGGCGATCTTTGGGATGACGCTCTTCTCTCGCTTCTGGATCATTCGCGACTCTCCTTATCCGGCCTGGACGGACTCGCTGCATCATGCTATTTTGACAAACCTCACGGCGATACAGGGGCATCTGCCTACCACTCTGGAGCCCTATTTCCCTATACCACTGGAACAGTATCATTTAGGTCTCTACGCGCTCACGGCGACCACGCAGTGGCTGGCGCATGTGCCGGCGCACACAGCGTTGCTCTGGACAGCGCAGGCGTTGAATGGATTGTGCGGTTTGGGCGTCTACTTAGTGTTGGATCGCAAAGCAGGACGTTTGGGGGCAGTAGTGGGAGCGACTGTAGTAGGGTTGTGGTCACGGCAACCCTCCTGGTATGTTAACTGGGGACGATTTACGCAGTTATCTAGCCAGACGATTTTGTTGATCGCCTGGCTAGTGACATGGGAGGCTATTAGGATGTGGAAGCTCCCGTGGCGACAACATCGAGGAAAGATTGTGTGGAGTTCAACATTCGCGGCCTTGCTCACCGGAGCGATGTTTCTGTTGCACTTCCGTGTGGCGGCGTTCTATTTGCCAATTCTGGCGCTGAGTGCGATCTGGGAATTGTGGAATACTCGAAAAGAAGATGCTTTCAAACGTGTGCTTCTAGGTTCTGGCCTGATAGGGATAATAACATTGATTTTCATTGCGCCTACGCTGTGGGAAGCTATGGGCGTTTATATTGCGTCAAAATTGCGAGTGATACAAATGAATCAAGTCGCACTTGCCTCAGGGACAGCTTCTCGACCGTCACAGATTTTTTATGAATTCCCTTCAAGCAGTGTTCCGTATCTGGTTGCTCAACCGTGGTTATTGTGGGTGGCTGGGGGATGTGTGTTTATCGGGCTGCTGAAACGGAACAAGTTGACTGTCGCTATATTGGGGTGGGTAATCGTATTATATCTTATGGGAATGAGCTACCTTCTAAAAATACCCTTTATCACCTTTACCAACCTGGGAGCTATTTTAGTCATGTTGTACTTACCTCTCGGGCTGGTGGTTGGTTTGGCTGTAGAGACTATGTTGACTTTTTCTGATTCACGTTGGCGTAAGCGCGCTGTTCAGATAATGATAGCACTTACCTTTGTGACCGCCTTTATCGGCAGCCATATTCGTGCGACAGATGTCGAGCCATATAGATACTTTGTCACCCCAGAAGATGTTGAAGCTATGCAATGGATCAACAAAAACACACCAGAAGATGCTGTGTTTGCCGTAAACACTCATTTTTGGTTGCCTCAAATGCCGCATGGCACGGATGCCGGTTATTGGATCCCTTATTTTACAGGTCGGAAAATAACCGCTGGTGTGATGTTGCTTTCTCTAGGATCAAGCGAGTATAGATCACGAATTGTTGAGATATCTCAACTTGTTGAACGTCTAGGCAGTGATCCCCAAGTTGTTTCAGACTTGCAGATAAGAGGGGTTGATTATATCTATATTGGGCAGAGAGGGGATTTTTCTGAACTGGGATTGAATGCTGAGCAATTGAGCCAGGTTCAAGGTGTTAAACAACTCTACCGGAACGGTAAAGTTACTATTTTTCAGATTTCCTCTGCGGATGATACTTTTATCGAGTAGCTTGATATCAGGAACACAACTGGAAGTAAAGCAATTGCGTGTTTGTTACTTTGGCACCTACCGCGTCGAATACTCTCGCAACCAGATTATGATTGAAGGGTTACGGCGTAATGGTGTTGAGGTGGTTGAATGTCACGAGACTCTCTGGCAAAGTATTGAGGATCGAGTCAACGTGGCTAGCGGCGGGTGGAAACAATTCGCATTCATGACCCGCCTGCTGAAAGCTTACTTACGTTTGCTGCGGCGGTATCGCCAAGTCGGGGACTACGATGTGCTCGTTGTTGGCTATCCGGGGCAGTTAGATGTATTCCTTGCCCGCCTGCTTGCCTGGCTGCGCCGTAAGCCGTTGGTGTGGGACGTGTTCATGTCTATCTATTTGATCGCCTGGGAACGGGGTTTAGGAGAGAGGGGACGACTGAATCTATGGCTGCTGCGTGTGTTGGAGTATCTCGCCTGCCGCTTGCCAGACAGACTCATCCAGGATACCGACGAGTATGTGGCGTGGCTTTGCCGTACCCACCACCTGAAAGCAGAGCGGTTCCGCCTGGTCCCTACCGGCGCAGACGACCGTAACTTTTACCCAGTGGCAGCGACGAAATCCGGAGGACGATTCCGTGTGGTATATTACGGCACCTATATTCGAAATCATGGGGTGCCGTATATGCTTGAGGCGGCGCGACGTTTGCAATCTATGCCAGAAATTCGTTTTGAGTTCATTGGACAAGGTCCCATGCGTGCTGAGGTCGAAGCTTTAGCCCGCAAGTACGCACTCACCAACGTGCAATTTACAGATTGGGTGGAAAGTGCGGAGTTGCCGGCTTATCTGGCCGATGCGGATGTGTGCCTGGGGGCGTTTGGCGATACACCGCAATCGTTAATGACAATTCAGAACAAGGTTTACGAGGGGCTGGCGATGGGTAAGCCGGTTATCAGTGGGGATTCGCCAACCGTGCGCGCGACTTTTACACATGGTGAGCATCTCTATCTATGTCCTCGCGGCGATCCGCAGGCATTGGCGAACGCGATTCTGATGCTGTATCGGGATCCGGTGTTGACCCGGCGTCTGGCAGAGGCAGGCAAACAGCGTTTCCAAGAAGAATTTACAGTGCAATGTACTGGCGCCATGTTTCGTAAGCATCTTGAAGAGATTGTATTGAGAAAAACTTCGTTCGAACGATAGATTTGTGCCAAAATCCTTCTGTGACGAGAGCAATCTTGTGAATCATAGAGATAGACAAATGTATATAGCTGTCTTGATAATCTTTTTAGGCTTTGGCCTTAGAGTTTATCAATTGGGTTATGATAGTTTCTGGAATGATGAGGCAGGGCAAGCTCTTGCCGCGATTCAGCCTTCAGTCAAAGCTATGCTAGCGGTTACTCGTTCACATGCGATGGCTATGCCGTTAGACTATTTTGTCTCTCGAATTACAAGTCAGCTCGGTGTTGATGAAACCGTGATGCGATTTCCCTCAGTTATTTATGGGGTGTTGACCATAGCATTGTATTTTAACTTAGTGAAACAACTCTTACGTTCTGATATTGCGTTACTGATGACGTTCTTGCTGAGTTTGTCTGTACAACATATTTATTACTCTCAAGAAATGCGTTTCTATTCCGCTTTAATTTTTTTCTCTGCTCTTGCCAATGTCTTTTTACTAAAGTTATTCAAGCACTCAAGTTTTAGAAACTGGATGAGATTTGTTTTTTTCACAGCTCTAGGTGCATATTTTCACCCCTATGTATTATTGGTAATGATTAACGGTGGCATATATTTGTGTTTTGCTGGGTTTTTAGAGAAACATAATCTCGCAAAATGGCGTGATTTACTAACGAGTGTCATAGTTAGCGGTGTGTTTTTTTTGCCGGGTTATCTTTATTTTGGCGCTCATCAGCAGTTTTCTTATCCACTTTTACTATGGTCTGGTTTACTCAAGGGAATTGCGCAGGGCTTAACCTTACTGTCGTGGCCTCATCCAGGAGGACCTAATTTTGGTGTTTGGGAATTGTTAATGAGTGTCTTTATGGTGATCGGTATACTTACAGTTTCACGATATCCTTATCATAAATATTTGTTGGGTTTTTTGGGGGGAGCAATCGGTCAGATTGTGATGATTATTCTCGCAGATTGGATGAAGGGATACTGGTTTGCGTCCAGGCAGATTATCCACTTGTCTCCCGTAGTGCTACTCTTGGTGTCGTGTGGAATAGTGAGTTCTGTAGAGTTTTGCGCAAAAATGCTCTCCCTGCGCTTCAATATTAATGGGATGAAAGGAATTAAAGTCTCCCTATTATTGTATCTATTCCTTTTAGGAGCAACGGTATTGACTATTATGCCTCATATACATGATTGCTATGCTTTTCCGAAGGGGAATGGTGAGCAGATTGTAGATGTGCTATTGGAAACCTATCAAGAGAACGATCTTATTTTGGTCATACCTGGATACGAGGTAAGAATATACTGTCTATACGCCACTTTGCAGAGTCACTCGAACACACAAATTGCCAGACAATCATTCCGTTCTATCAGTTGGGATGAACTTCCAGATGTTGTTTTGCAATATAAGGATAGAAACTATTTGATTGTTCCCTCTAATCTGACAGATGATCAACTTAACTTTGTATACGGACAAGGTTACCAACTTCTGCTAGGTTCTCAGATGAAATGGGGATGGAATCGTATGCTGTTTGTGAAGGAATGATTTATAAAGATACGCCTGATGCTGCATAAGAGTGATGCCAGAATGTCGCAATATAGATTTTTGATTTGTTTGGCTATGATCATTGGATTGTTTTTGGGCTATGGGATGTTCCCTAGTGCCGATGACAAGCCTTTCCAACGATCAACGACGACTGTGCCAGTTCAGGCCGAATCGCATTCTCCAGTCGTGACGCAGCCGAATATTATTCTGGTTGTGGTGGATTCTTTGCGCGCAGATCATGTTTCTGCATATGGCTACGGTCGCCAGACCACTCCCTATCTGGATGCTTGGGTCGCCGCAGAGGGAGCGCGTTTCGCCGATGCGACCACTACCGCTGCCTGGACATCTCCGGCCAACGCCGCGACGTTCACAGGGATACGCTCTGCTCGCTTGGGGCTGAGATGGGATACTCCTGGAACCGTTTTACCTGCTGATGTTCATACCCTGGCCGAATATCTGCACGATGCCGGTTACTATACTGTCGGGTTTGTGCATAGCGTGATTGGAACATCTTTAGGATTCGCACAAGGGTTCGATTTGTATAGGTCTAGCTGGCCGACTGAGCCAGGGCGTTGGGATAAAGTTTCGGCGCAACAAATCAATGAAGGGATGACGAGTTGGTTGGGTGAAACCTGGATCCCTCTTCAGAGTCAGCAGCCCCTTTTCTTGCTGTTGTATTATTTCGACCCGCATACGTGGTATGAACCTCCTAGCCCTTATAACACGCTCTATGATGCGACTTATACTGGAGCTTTAACTGGCGAGGTTTTCCAGCATGGCAAAGATGTTTTGTCTGGTCAGATTGTCCCTTCGCCCCGCGATACCGAACATTTGATTGCCCTCTATGACGGTGAAATCACGTACTGGGATACCCAGTTTGGGCAATTGATGCAGCATTTGCAGTCCTCACAGATTTTGCAGCAGACGACGTCACTCAAGACGTTCATTTGGTGTTGACGCCTATGCTATCGGCTTCACAACATAAGTTGATTTTCGCTGGGCATGTTTTTGATATTATGGCTAACGTAACTAGTGTTCTTTCAAAGTATGAATGACGGGTTAGGCGAAGCAGAACAGGTGAGTAGACAACCCCACATTTAATGTTATGCTGAGACTCCCAAAAAGCAAATCGCACATAAAGGAGCCTCAGATGGGGA